>OGCN01000554.1_pt1 | contig 59135 bp, 37 predicted proteins | sample 1570181 | NCBI WGS metagenome assembly OGCN01 (sample SAMEA4370584, study PRJEB24528) | human gut metagenome | reverse complement strand
TTAAGATAGCAGTTATTCTCGGAAATAAATGATTTGTTTTTAAGAAAATCACCTGGATGGAGAAGAAATTTTGACCATTCAGGTGGTTTTTTATTGAAAGGCATAAAATTGAATATTCAGAAAATTCATGATATAATTTAACAAATTTATTAAAATAAATAGAACGGAAAATTTATACTGAAAAAGGAGGGAATATGACGCAAAAGAGGAATAACAGATTATTAAATACAAAGTTAAATAAATACATAATTCCTGGAATAATGATGTCATTGGCGCTTCAATTGGGAAATATTGTCGATACCATTTTTGTCAGTAATTTAATAGGAGTGGATGCGATGGCAGCGGTTACGATGAGCCTGCCGGTTGAAACAGTTATCCAGCTTGTTGGTTACTGTCTTGGAGTCGGAGGCTCCATTACAGCAGGTATCATGCTGGGAAGACGTGATAAGGAAACCGCTTCAAAACTATTTTCAGCAACCCTTACAGTGACTCTTATTGTGGGGATTATTTTTTCTGTCGCTGCATTTTTTACAGCTGACCCAATCGCAAAAGCATTGGTATCAGATGGCGGTGTTTTAATGCATTACACAAGAGATTATATTTTGGTAAGCATGCTGGGTGCACCGGTAATCGGGGTAGGATTGCTGATGGTGAATTATCTTGGAGCGGAAAATCATCCGGAGCTTGCATCGGCATATCTGATTGTTGCAAATGTAATCAACCTTGTGCTCGATTATATTTTCCTTAAATATACTCCGATGGGAATTAAAGGGGCAGCATTATCCACGGTACTCGGCTTCCTTTTAGCAATGGTGATTTTCATTCTTTACATTCGTTCAGATAAGCGAAACTTAAGCTTTGTAATTCTCAAAGCCAAAGACTTTGTAATACTAAAAGAAGCAATCGTAACGGGGGTTCCGATGCTTGTTTTCATGGCGACCAATTTCGTGAAAGCACTTGGGCTGAACCTGATTATCATGCACCTGATCGGAGAAGTTGGAATGGCAGTATTCACAGTTTGTGATAATGTTCTTATGATTGTGGAAATGTTAACGGGGGGAATCATTGGCGTAATCCCAAATGTTGCCGGAATCCTTTACGGAGAAAAAGACTTTGTCGGAATCCATGTTCTTTGCAAAAAGATGCTGAAATACAGTTATATTGTTCTGGCTTTGGTATTTGTCTGCATTATGGCATTTACTAAGCAGATTACGATTTTATTTGGAAGTGGCGACGGAGAGTTAGGAGCACAGATGGTGAGTGCACTTCGTCTGTTCGCATTTTGTGCAGCACCGTATTTGTGGAATAAATTTATGGTAAGCTATTACGAATCAATCGAAGAGACATCCATCGCAAGTTTTGTTACACTTTTTGAAAATGCAGTTGTATTACTTCCGGTAACATTTGTCGGAATCTTTGTATGGAAACAGATTGACGGAATCGGAATCAATGGTATTGCAATCGCGTTTGTTGTTACGGAGTTCTTAACTGTGATCGCAGCAAATATATACAGAAAAATCAAATATAAAGAATCTACATTTTATATTATTCCTGAGCAGAATCCGGGAATCAACCTGGACTTTTCGATTAAAAGCAGATTGGAAGAATCGCAGGATGTTCATAGAAAAATCAAGGAATTCTGTATAGAAAATAATGTATCGGGAAGCAGGGCAAATCTTGCTGCTGTGTGTGCAGAAGAAATGACGGTAAATATTATTAAATTCGGAGGGAAATCTTCGAACTGGATTGATATTAATCTCTGTCTGGAAGAGGATATTTTAAACTTGAGAATCAGAGATAACGGAGTGAATTTTAATCCTTTGGAATATAAAAATGACAGCGAAGAATTTGATATCCATGGAATAGAACTTGTAAAGAAGATTTCAAAATCGATGAATTATATTCGTGCAATCGATATGAATAATACAATAATATCTTTTTAGGAGGTATGAAAGATGACTGCAATCAATGAAAGTAATGTTGAATTTAAGTTTCGCCCAGTGACAAAATTATTTGAAGAGCAGGTGGTTCTTCATCCGGACAAGCTTGCGGTTGTGACAAGTAAGGAAAGCTTTTCATATTCGAAATTAAATGAAAGAGCGAATAGAATTGCAAATGCACTCATCGAAAAGGGTGTGCAGGTAGAGACAATCGTAGGAGTTATTCTTGAGAGATGCTGTGATTTCTATGCGGTACGACAGGGAATTTTAAAAGCAGGAGGAGCATTTACGGTTGCTGCACCGGATTATCCGGATGACAGAATCCAGTACATTTTTGAGGATGCAGGAATTCCTTTTGTAATTACGACAAAGGAGATTGAAAAGGAGAGACAGGATTTATTCGCAAAGCTTGACTGCAAGGTGCTGCTTCTTGAAGAGCTTCTTGAAAATGAAAATGCAGAAAATCCGGATGTTGAAATAAAAGAGAATGATCTTTGCTACTGTATTTATACTTCCGGCTCAACAGGAAAGCCAAAAGGAGTTATGATTGAACACGTGAATCTGGCGAACTTTGTGAACCCAGATCCGAAAAATGCGGAAACCTTTGGATATGTAGACAAAGGCTCGGTTTCTCTTTCTATGGCAGCAATGACATTTGATGTATCGATTTTCGAAGAATTTGTTCCACTTACAAATGGTCTTACAGCGGTTATCGCAAGTGAAGATGAAATTAATAATCCAATTAATCTCGGAGATTTAATTGTAAAAAATAAAGTCGATATTATGACGACAACTCCTACATATTTGTCAAATATCATTGATCTGCCACAACTTACAGAGGCAATGTCCCAGATTAAGGTTTTTGATATCGGAGCAGAAGCATTTCCACCGGCACTTTATGAAAAGATTCGTCTGGTAAATCAGGATGCTTATATTATGAACGGGTATGGTCCGACAGAGACAACGATAAGTTGTACGATGAAGGTAATCACAGACAGTCAAAAAATTACAATCGGTGCTCCAAATGGAAATGTGAAGGTATTTATTGTCGATAAAGAGAATCATATCCTGCCGGACGGAGAAACCGGTGAGCTTGTTATAGCAGGTCTTGGAGTCGGCAGAGGATATGTGAATCTTCCGGAGAAAACGGCGGCTGCATTTATTGAATTGAATGGAGAACGTGCATATAAAACAGGAGATCTTGCGAAAATCAATTCCGATAATGAAATAGAGTTTTTCGGAAGAATGGACAATCAGATCAAGCTGCGAGGACTTAGAATCGAGCTTGGTGAGATAGAAGAAGTGATAAATAGCTTTGATGACATTCTTACCAGTATTACAATCCCGGTAGATAATCAATACTTATGCTGTTATTTTATTGCAGACCATGACGTTGATACAGAAAAGCTTATGGAATACGCTTCCAAATCACTCGCACATTATATGGTGCCGGAGGTATTTATACAGCTTGAAAAAATGCCGATGACACAGAATGGAAAAGTCGATAAGAAAGCATTGCCAAAGCCGGTTTCAGCACCGACAAATTTGAAAGCAGCAAAAACTTTGATGCAGAAAAAGATTTTTGAGATTGTCTCTGAAATTGTAGGAAATGATTTCTTTGGAATTGATACCAGTCTTTACAAAGCAGGGCTTTCTTCCATCAGTGCAATGAAACTGTGCATTTTACTTTCGGATGAGTTCAAAGTTACTGTGAAAACAGGCGATATCCATGACAATAATACGATTGAAAAACTTGAAAAATACATCATGCTCGCACCGAAGCTTAGAACCTATGAAAAACGCGAGGTTTATCCGCTTACAGGATCTCAAAAAGGTATTTTTGCTGAGTGTAGCAAAAATCCAGACAGCACAGTTTATAATATACCATTCCTTTTTGAACTGGAAAATGTGATTGATGAGCAGAAACTGGCTGATGCACTTACAAAGATGGTAAATGCACATTCTTATCTGCTTACAAAAGTGTATCTCAACAGTGACGGAGAGATGGTGCAAAGTCCGGGAGAAGATAAGTTTATACCAAAGATTATCAAGACTACAAACAGTGAGTTTGAAGCATTAAAAGAAAATCTGGTACGTCCGTTCAAGCTTGAAAAGGGGCGTTTGTTCCGTGCGGAAATTTATCTTACGGAAGATAAAAAATATTTGTTTACAGACTTTCATCATATCATTGCAGATGGTAATTCTTACGATATTATTTTTGAAGATATCAATAAGGCATATTGTGGTGAAAAACTTGAGAGTGAAACCTACACAGGATTTGATGCAGCTCTTGATGAAGAACAGCAGATGAAAGAGGGACAATATAAAAAGGCCGAGAAATATTACGACAGCGTTTTCGAAGGTGTTGAAACAGAGTCACTTCCGCTTCCGGATGTTTCGGGAAAAACTCCTGAAAAGGGAATTACGGCAAGAGAAGTAAACATCCCAGAAGAGAAAATTCGTGCTTACTGTGAAAAAGTAGGGGTTACGCCAAACACATTATTTACAGGATTATTTGGTATTCTTGCAACAAAATATTCAAATTCCGAGGACAGCCTTTTTGCAACGATTTACAACGGACGAAATGACTCCCGACTTGAAAACACCGTCTGCATGCTTGTAAAAACACTTCCTGTATACTGTGCTTTTGAGGAGAAAACGACGATACAGACATATATGGCAGAGCTTTCAGAACAGCTTATGTCATCAATGGCAAATGATATCTTCCCATTCTATGATATCTGTGCAAAATATGGTATCAATTCAGATTTCGTTTTTGCATATCAGGCAGAGTTAAGTGATGATTATCCAATCGAAGATACGATTGCAAGAGGACAGGATCTGTCGCTTGATATGGCGAAGATGCCACTGCTTATTCAGGTAAGAGAGTATGATCACGAATATGTACTTACTGCAGAATATAGAAGTGACATGTACAGCAAAGCGTTTGTTGATGGAATGCTTGAAGCCTATGAAGCAGCAATGGCTTCGATGCTTAAGTCAAAATATATTTCAGAGATTTCTGTGATTTCACCAAATGCAGTAAATCAAATTGCAACATTTAACAGTACAGAAAATGATTACGGCAGAAGTAAAACTATTTTCAACATGTTTTCTGAAATGGCCCAGAAGATACCAGAGCGCACAGCGGTAGTATTTAAAGATAAGAGATATACATACAAGGAACTGGATGAGATCAGTGACAGGCTTGGAAAATATATTGCATCACTTGGAATCGGCAGGGAGGATGTAGTGTCGATCCTGATTCCACGTTGTGAATATATGGCAATCGCGCCGCTTGGAGTGATAAAAGCAGGTGCCGCATATCAGCCGCTTGATCCGACTTATCCAAAAGACAGATTAATGTATATGCTTGAAGATGCACAAGCGAAGCTTCTGATCGTCGACAGAGAATTACTTCCGTTGGTTGACGGTTATGAAGGAAAAGTATTGTATATGGATGAAATTATGCAGATAGAAGATCGTGATATGGAACTGAAAGAACCAGAGTTGCATGATCTGTTCATCTTACTCTATACATCCGGTTCAACTGGTGTTCCGAAGGGATGTATGCTTGAGTACGGTAATATTACTGCATTTAGTCATTGGTACAAAAAATATTATGAACTTGATTTTGATTCAAAGGTTGCAGCTTATGCATCATTTGGATTTGATGCATGTATGATGGATATTTATGGAACAATTGCAAATGGAGCCGAGCTTCATATTATTCCGGAAGAAATCCGCCTTGATTTTATTGCATTAAATGATTATTTTGAGACAAATGGTATTACACATTCCTTTATGACAACTCAGGTCGGAAGACAGTTTGCAATGGAGATGGATTGCAAGAGCTTGAAATATTTATCTGTAGGAGGCGAGAAGCTTGTTCCTTGTGAACCACCAAAGAATTTCAAGTTTTTTAACGGTTATGGACCTACAGAAAACACGATTTTCACAACTATATTTGAAGTGGATAAATATTACAATAATGTACCGATAGGTAAAGCACTTGATAATAATAAGCTTTATATAACAGATAAATTTGGTCATCTGCTTCCATATGGTGCATGTGGTGAGCTGATGATAGCAGGCTGGCAGGTTTCCAGGGGATATCTCAACAAACCTGAGAAAACGGCAGAAGTATATACAAAAAATATTTATGACGATGAGGAAGGATACGAGGTTTTGTATCATTCCGGAGACGTTGCAAGATATCTGACAGATGGAAATATCCAGATTATCGGAAGAAAAGATTCACAGGTTAAGATTCGAGGATTCAGAATTGAACTCTCAGAGGTTGAGGAAGTAATCCGAAGATACGAAGGTATAAAAGATGCGACAGTAGTTGCATTTGATGATCCATTCAGTGGAAAATACATTGCAGCTTATGTTGTATCAGACAACAAGGTAGATATCAATGCATTAAATGATTTTATCAAAGAAACAAAACCGCCATATATGGTTCCGGCTGTTACAATGCAGATTGATAAGATTCCGTTGAACCAGAATCAGAAGGTAAACAAAAAGGAACTTCCAAAACCGGAAAAGAAAGTAGAAGAAATCATCAAGCCACAGAATGATATCCAGCAGAAAATCTTTGATTGTGTTGCAGAAGTATTAGGATACACAGAATTTGGAATTACAACAGATATTTTTAGTGTCGGACTTACATCTATCAGTGCGATTAAATTAAATATGCTGATTTCGAAGGAGTTTGATATTGTTATCAAAACATCAGATATCAAAGATAATCCGACAATTGAGAAGCTGGAAGGATTTGTGCAAAAAGCAGGAAAGACATCAAAGAGAGAAATTCAAGAGATTTATCCGCTTACAAATACGCAGGAAGGAATATTTATCGAATGTACTGCCAATATGGGTACAACCATTTATAATATCCCATATCTGTTTAAACTGGATAGAAAAGTAGATCTTGATAAGCTGGCGAAAGCAATAGACAGTACGGTTGAAGCACATCCTTATCTCAAGACAAATCTCTTTATGGATGAGAATGGAGATGTTCTTCAGAAACGTGATGACGATTTAGAGTACAAAACACAGATTATTGACGGAATGGATAAAGAGACGCTTGTTCGTCCATATATGCTATTTAACGAACAGCTTTTCAGATTTGAGATTCACAGAACAGCAGTCGGAAATTATTTGTTCCTGGATTTGCATCATATTATTGCAGATGGTACCTCTCTTGAGATTATCATCAATGACATTAACAGGACGTACAGTGGAGAAACTCTGAAAAAAGAAGAATATACATCGTATGAGCTTGCACTGGATAACAGAGATGCTTTGAATGGCGATACATATAAAAATGCAGAAGATTATTACAAATCAGTATTTGAAAAAGCCGGTGGAAGTATAGCATTTTATCCGGATAAATCGGGTGCTGTTCCTACAGCGGAAATGTATCACAGAGAAGTTTCCGAGATTTCAGTCCAGAGCGTAAAAGATTTTTGTAAGAAGAACGGAATCACAGAAAATGTATTTTTCATTGCGGCATTTGGGCTTACACTTGGAAAATATAATTTCAAAGAGAACGCTGTTTTCACAACAATTTACCATGGAAGAAATGATTCGAGACTTTCCGATACAGTCGGTATGCTTGTAAAAACGCTTCCGGTTTACTGTGACTTTTCAGGACAGACGCAAGAATATCTGGCAGATGTCCAGCAACAGCTTATGGATTCTATGAACAATGACATTTATCCATTTTCACAGATTAGCCGTGAGTTTAATATCAAAGCAGATGCCATGGTGATTTATCAGGGGGATAACTTTGAATTTGATACAATAGGCGGTGAATTTGCTTCGGAAGAACCGGTACATTTAAATGCTGCGAAAGCACCTGTTTCCGTAAGTATTTCTATTGAAAGAAATAAATTTGTCTTTGAAATTGAGTATCGTGGAGATATGTATCGCGAAGAGACGATGAAATATCTCGCAGATAACCTTGAGCTTGCGATTGATGGGCTGACGAAGGAAGAGAAAGCATCCGATATCAGATTGTTATTTGAAGAAGAGACCAAGATGGTGGATGTTCCGGATCATGCAGGAAAAACATTTGTTGAACTGTTTAAAGAGACTGTTACAAAATATCCGGACAAGGCTGCAGTGAAGGATGAATTTGGAGAGCTCACTTACAAAGAACTCGATAGAATGTCCGATTATGTTGCACAAAAGCTTACAGAAAATGGAATTGGAAGAGAAAAAGTTGCAGGTATTTTGTGTGGAAGAACGAAAGAATTTACCGTTGCTTATCTAGGTGTTATGAAAGCCGGTGGTGCATATGTTCCGCTGGATCCGGAGTATCCGCAGAGCAGAATCGAATATATGCTGACAGATTCAGGAGCAGAGAACTTGCTTGTAGTAAACAAGTATCGTGATCTGGTTGCATTTTATGATAAAAATATCATCAGTCTTGATGACGTGGCAGAAGAGGCAAAAGAGTTCGAGCTTTCAGTAGAACTTACTCATCCGAAACCGGAAAATCTGGCGTATATGATTTATACCTCAGGTTCAACCGGAAAGCCAAAGGGTGTTATGATTGAACATAGAAATTTATTGAATCTGATAGAATATCTTGTTTCATCAAGAAAAATGACACCTGATTTTACAGTTGCAGAGTTTGCAAGCTTTTGCTTCGATGCATCTGTTGTGGATTTGTTTGCTCCACTTACCGTTGGGGCAATGCTGTATATTTTACCGGAAGGTATCAGAAAAGATGCGGTTGCAGTTGCGAAGTTTGTAAGAGAAGAAAATATTACGACTATTACGATTCCGACTCAGATTGGAGAATTGGTGACAGAATTACTGGAAGAAGCTCCGGCATTGCGCTTTGCAACACTTGGCGGTGAGAAATTCAAGCATTATAGAAATCGTACGTATCAGATGATCAATGGATATGGACCGACAGAAAATACGGTTTCATCAACAGAATTTTTCGTTGATAAGCAGTATGAAAATATACCGATTGGAAAATCGCAGACAAATATCCGAAGCTATATCGTAGATAAAGATTTGACCAGACTTCCGGTAGGCGCATCTGGTGAGTTGTGTCATGCAGGAAGACAGATTGCAAGAGGATACCATAATCTTCCAGAAAAAACAACGGCAGCGTTTGTCGAAAACCCATTCTCAATCTGCGAGGAAGATAAACGTCTTTACAGAACCGGAGATATGGTCCGCATGAAAGGAGACGGAAACATAGAATACATCGGTCGAATCGATTCACAGGTAAAAATCAGAGGATACCGAATCGAGCTTGGCGAGATTGAGGGAGCGATAGTGAAATATGATTCTATTCAAAATGCGGCTGCTAAAGTAATTGAAAAAGGTGGTAATAAATATATTGTTGCTTACTATACGGGCGTAAGCATTTCCGATGAAGAAATGAAAAACTTCTTAGAGCCGCTTATCCCGGATTACATGATGCCGTCCTTCTTTGTTCATCTTGATAAGATGCCTGTAACACCGGGTGGCAAGATTGACAAAAAGGCACTTCCTGAACCAGAGATGAGTGTAGAAAGAAACAGCTATGTCGCACCGGTTACAGCTGTTCAGACAGAGCTTTGCGGTATTTTTGAGAAAGCACTTGGTATTGATAAAGTAGGAATCGAGGATAATTTCTTTGATCTGGGAGGTTCTTCGCTTACTGCATCAAAGGTAGCAATCATGTGTCTGTCAAAGAATATCGGTATTGTATATGCAGATATTTTCAAATATCCTACAGTGCATGAGCTTTCTGCAATGCTTGGAAATGATGAAGCAGTGGAAGATACTACAGGAGGCAATGAATTTTCAAATTACAGTTATAATAAAATACAAAGTGTGATAAGTGGAAATATCGAAGAAAATGTGGACCTTGTGACAAAAGAAAAAATCGGAGATATCATGCTCACAGGAGCGACAGGATTCCTTGGAATACATATTTTGAAAGCGTATCTGGATCATTATGACGGAAAGGTTTATTGTCTTGTACGCAAAGGCTCATATGAATCACCGGAAAAACGAATGATGAATATGTTGATGTATTATTTTGATAATCCATACAAAGAAATGTTTGAGGAGCGCATCGTATGTGTGGACGGAGATATTACATCCAAAGAAGATGTCGACAGATTAGTAGAATACAAATTCCAGACATTAATTAACTGTGCAGCGTGTGTAAAACATTTTGCGGCAGGCGATATTCTTGAAAAAATAAATGTAATAGGAGTAGAAAATCTGATTGATTTATGTAAAAATAATGCACGTAGACTGATTCAGATATCAACAGTCTCTGTCAGTGGTGAAGGGTCAGACGGCGTACCGCCGATGTCGAGAGTTTTCTGTGAAAATGATTTGTACATCGGACAGAACATTACAAACGAATATATCCGTACAAAATTTATTGCAGAAAGAGCTGTACTTGAAGCGGTCGCCGATGGTCTTGACGGAAAGATCATTCGTGTAGGTAATCTTATGAGCAGAGATTCCGATGGTGAATTCCAGATTAACTTTATTACAAACGGTTTCCTGCGAAGCCTGAGAGGTTATAAAGCAGTTGGAAAATTCCCGGTAGGAAGTATGCATGAAGTGACAGAATTTTCACCGATCGATTCTACAGCACTTGCAGTTTTGAATCTGGTACAGACGGACAGAAGATTTACCGTATTCCATGCATGCAACAGCCATCACATCTTTATGTCAGATTTGATTTATGCAATGCGTGAACATGGATTTAAGATCGATATTGTAAAAGACGAGGAATTTGAGACTGCAGTAAAAGAATTTGCAAAAACAGGGCAGGATTCCGATGCTGTTTCAGGTCTTATCGCATATACGTCACACAATGAAAATGAAATCTATACGCTGGATTACGGCAATAGATTTACATCACAGATTCTTTACAGATTAGGTTACAAATGGCCTATTACAGATGACAGATATCTTGAAAGTGCGATTGAGGCACTGGACAGACTTGCATTTTTTGATTAATTTAAGGAGAAAAATTCATGGAAATTATTAGTAAAACAGATGGAACGAAAACAACAATGGAGATTGTAGGATGGCTGGATACACAGACAGCTCCACAGTTAGAAGAAGAACTTTCAAAGCTTACAGATGAGATCACAAGTCTTGTATTTGATTTCGCAAAGCTTGAATACATTTCATCAGCAGGTCTGCGGCAAGTAATTGCCGCATACAAAAAGATGCAGAATAAGGACGGATTTAAAATTATAAATGTGTCTGACGAAGTCTTTGATGTGTTCAGTCTTACAGGATTTGATCAGAAAATTGATATTGAAAAATAATACATGTGCTTACAAATCAGGCGAGAAAGGATACAGAGGATGAAACATAAAAGTCATGAGAGGGATAGTTTTAAGAGTAAGACAGGATTTGTTTTAGCATGTATTGGTTCAGCAGTCGGTATGGGGAATATATGGAGATTTCCATATATGGTATCTGACTGGGGCGGTATGACATTTTTAATTCCATATATTTTATTTGTAATTTTGATTGGTTCTTCTGGTGTGATCGAAGAGATGGCATTGGGACGTGCAGCCAAAGGCGGACCGATCAAAGCATTTGGAACGTGTACGCAGATGCGGATAGGAAAGCGAAAGCCGGGAGAAATAATCGGTGTTTTGCCGGTCCTTGGATCGTTTGCACTGGCGATTGGATATACGGTTGTAGTTGGCTGGATCTTTAAATACGCGTTTCTGGCATTGACCGGTAAAGTTGCAGCAATGGGACAGGACATGGACATAATCGGTGGAATGTTCGGAAGTACAGCAAAAGTCTTTGGCAACAATTTGTGGCTGGTGATCGCAGTGATCGTGACAGCCATTATCATGGCATTTGGAATCGCTGGAGGAATTGAGCGGGCGAATAAAGTTATGATGCCATTTTTGTTTATCATGTTTTTAGGGCTTGGAATTTATATTTTCACATTGCCGGGAGCAGAAGCCGGTTATCGTTATATATTTACAATCGAACCAAAAGGTCTGTTAGATATTAAGTTATGGATATATGCATTCGGACAGGCATTCTTCTCGCTTTCAATCGCAGGAAACGGAACGGTGATATATGGTTCTTATTTAAGTGAGGAAGAGGATTTGGTGAGTTCTGCAAGAAATGTAGCGATTTTTGACACAATGGCGGCATTGCTCGCAGCATTTGTGATTATTCCGGGGATGGCAGTCGGCGGAGCTGAATTATCTTCAGGCGGTCCGGGACTTATGTTTATCTATTTGATCAACGTATTTAACGGAATGCCGGGCGGTAAGTTTGTAGGAATCATTTTCTATCTTTGTGTATTATTTGCCGGAATGAGTTCGCTGGTTAATCTGTATGAAGCGCCGGTAGCAACATTGCAGGAAAAATTTGGATTAAAAAGATTCTCGGCAGTTGGTGTGATCGCAGTGATCGGATGCGCTGTTGCACTGCTTATTCAGGGAATCGTTTCAGGATGGATGGATGCGGTTTCAATTTATATTTGTCCACTTGGTGCAATGCTGTCAGCAATCATGTTCTTCTGGATTGCAGGAGAAGAGTTCGCTTTGCAGGCAGTAAACAAAGGCAGAGACAAGAAGATTGGAAAATGGTTTGTTCCGGTCGGAAAATATGTGCTGGTTCCACTGGCATTTCTGGCGTTGGTAGCCGGAGCACTGCTTGGTGGAATTGGGTGAAAAAAGGAGATATTGCAGAGCAAGGGGCGATGCAATATCTCCTTTTACAAATTCATTCAATGTTTCACACATACTTGCTTTAACTGTTTTTTTGTACCATAATATAATATGGAATTTAATTGAAAGAAATGGAGGAGAGAACTGTGAAGAAAAATAAATACGAGATAGATATGTGTAATGGTTCTATTATGGATAAGCTGATATCATTTTCACTTCCACTTATGCTTTCTGGTATTTTGCAGTTGATGTTTAATGCGGTAGATATTGTTGTTGTCGGACGATTTAGTGGAAGTCAGGCGTTGGCTGCGGTCGGTTCAACGACAGCGTTGATTAATATATTTACCAATTTATTTATTGGAATCTCTCTTGGTGCAAATGTATTGGCAGCAAGATTTTATGCTTCCGGCAGGGAAAAAGAAATGTCGGAAACGGTACATACAGCGATCACACTGGCACTGATCAGTGGAATTATAATGGCAGGAGTAGGGCTGTTATTGGCAAAATTGGCATTGGAGTTGATGGGAACGCCTTCTGATGTAATAGAGTTATCTACTCTTTATATGAGGATTTATTTTTGCGGAATGCCATTTTTTATGTTGTATAACTATGGTGCGGCCATTTTAAGAGCTGTCGGAGACACAAAACGTCCGCTTATATTTTTGATTATTTCAGGTGTGGCAAATGCAGGATTAAATATGATCCTTGTAATTATTTTCCACATGGGTGTTGCCGGAGTTGGAATCGGAACAGTCATTTCACAGTTAATATCCTGTATTTTAGTACTTCGGTGTTTGTATAAATCTGAAGGGTGTTATCAATTAAGATTTTCTAAATTAAGAATTCAGAAAGTATATTTAAGACAGATTTTTCAAGTTGGAATTCCGGCCGGAATTCAGAGTACAGTTATCAACTTTTCAAATGCATTGTTACAGTCATCCGTCAATTCCTTCGGTTCGACAGCGATGGCCGGTTATACAGCGGCAAATAATATTCTGGGATTTTTATATGTCTCCGTTAATGCTGTGACACAGGCATGTATGAGCTTTACAAGCCAGAACTATGGTGTTGGAAAATATAAACGTATGGATCGGGTGCTGATAAATTGTTTGATTTTATCAGTTGTTATATCAGGAGTCCTCGGTTGTGGTTCTTATGCATTTGGAACAGAAATATTGAAGGTTTATACGGAAGATCCGAAAGTAATCCAGTGTGGTCTGGAAATTTTATCAATGACAACAGTTACTTACTTTTTGTGTGGAATTATGGATTTGTTTCCGGGAGCGCTGCGAGGAATGGGGCGTTCAGGTGTGCCGATGATCCTATCTATTATCGGTACAGTCGGAACGAGAATTGTGTGGATATTTATGCTGTTCCCACAACATAGATCACTGAAATTTTTATTTATTTCTTATCCGACATCCTGGTTATTTACAATCGTAATGCAGGTAATATGCTTTTATTTTGTACGAAAACAGGTACATGCAAAAGGACGAGAGAGAATGATGCGGGAAGCACAGGCAAAATGATATAAAATACAAAATGATAGAGAATACGATAAGCTTTTTGTTAAGCACAATGAATAGAAAGAGAAAGAGAAAGGAAGTAATATGACAAAGCAGGATAATTCAAAGGTAGATGAGGGATTACAGGGAAATGAGAAAATTGAGGAAGCAATTTTAGGATTGCAAAAAGAAAGTACGCAGGAAATGCTGGCACATACATTGACCGTAATCCGCAGACGAATGAAAGAAAAAGGACAGGTGATTCTGGCGGTAGAGCCACCGAAGGGGCTAGAACAAATTCAAATCCAGGCGGTTCAGACATCGGATGGACAGAGCTGGTGGACGGCATTTACAAGTTTTGAAGAAGAATTAAAAGGTGGAGACAGCGTGAAGTCTACATTTTTAACAGATATAGACAAATTATTTGAAACAGTGCTTCAAGTAGAGAAAATCCAAGGTATTATTTTAAATCCATGGAATCGGACGATAATGCTGGATAAAAATCTGATTCGGGTGATACTTGGAGTAAAAGCTTAAAATAAAGGGAAAAAACATGATAAAAAGTATAATAGCAGGAATATTAGGAGTATTTGGAATACTGTGCTTTCTGTATGGAATTATGATACAGGCAACTCGGTCAGGAACAAAATTTTTCCTTGTCTGGTTTGGGATGGCGCTCGTTTTTGTTATGATGGGAATCGGAATTTACTGTGGAATATGGGACAAGATTTCAATGGTTGTACGTGGGGGGATATTGCTTATTTTTGCACTGGGGATGACATCATTTATTATTGTAGAAGGATGTATTATCAGTAGCTTAGCGACAGAAGAAAAAGAAAACCTAGATTATATTATTGTACTTGGTGCACAGGTAAAAGAAAGCGGTCCAAGCATTGTGCTCAAATATCGTTTGGACAAGGCTTTGGAATATATGAATGAAAATCCGAAGACGATTTGTATTGTATCCGGCGGACAAGGATATAATGAGCCGTACTCAGAAGCAGAAGGTATGGCAAAATATCTGATCGAGCAGGGCATGTCATCAGATAGGATTATCAAGGAAGATAAGTCGAAGACTACAGAGCAAAACATTGCCAACAGCATGAAATATATTAAAAAGAAGGCGACAATCGGACTTGTGACAAATAATTTTCATGTATATCGGGCATTGCAGATTGCAAAAAATCAAAAAATAGAAAATATATATGGAATAGCGGCAGATTCATCTGCATTTTACATGCCGAACAATATGTTTCGGGAATATCTGGCAGAGATGAAATACCAGGTCAGAAAAGTATTACACTTGAATCATCGGGGAGAAAATTAGATGGTAAATATTATTGAGATTACAGAGTTTGAAGCACCGGAGTTAGATATTTATGCAAGAAAAACAGAGGCACAGCTTTTGAATCGTGATAAACCGGAAGAAGGAATTTTTATTGCAGAAAGTCCAAAGGTAATTGAACGGGCACTGGACGCAGGGTATGTTCCGATTTCTGCGTTGGTTGAGAAAAAACAGATTGCAGGGGAAGCGAAATGTATCATAGAAAGACTGAGTGAAGAACAGTTGAATGAAATTCTGATTTATACAGCAGAATCTGATGTGTTAACGCAGCTTACAGGATTTCAGCTTACAAGAGGAATGTTGTGCGCAATGCATCGCAGAGATTTGCCGAAAGTAGAAGACATCTGTAAGAATGCACGACGGATTGCTATTTTAGAAAATGTGATGAACCCGACGAATGTCGGTGCAATCTTCCGTTCTGCGGCGGCGATGAATATTGATGCAATCCTGCTTACGTCCGGATGCAGTAATCCACTTTACAGGAGGGCAATTCGTGTTAGTATGGGGACAACTTTTCAAATTCCATGGACATTTGTGAATAACTCTTGTTCCTGGCCGGAAGAAGGAATTGATATTCTCCACAAGATGGGATTCAAGACAGCCGCCCTTGCACTTAGTGATAATTCTGTCCGAATCGATGATGAGAAACTGATGCAGGAAGAAAAGCTGGCAATCATACTCGGAACGGAAGGCGACGGTCTGGCAATCGAGACCATTGCCGATTGTGATTATACTGTGAAGATTCCGATGACGCATGGAGTCGATTCGTTGAATGTGGCAGCGGCGAGTGCGGTAGCGTTTTGGCAGTTGGCGGGAGCCATTTAGGGACGGAGTTAGTGGCTTTTTGCACAGGCAAAAAGCCACTAACTCCGTCCCTATTGGTCTTCCAAAGCAAGAAAAAACTATGCAATCCAGCAAAATAGAGATATACTTTGTATAGCATTATTTTATCTGGAGGAAAAACAAATGGAGAAACAAGTTATTGAGAAGTTAATCGACACTGCAATCGAGCAACTAAAATTTTCTTATGCGCCGTATTCCAATTTTAAAGTTGGGGCAGCATTGCTGGCAAAAAATGGAACGGTGTATACTGGATGCAACATTGAAAACGCAGCATTCACACCAACGAACTGTGCGGAACGTACCGCATTTTTCAAGGCAGTCAGTGAGGGAGTGCACGAATTTGATGCAATCTGTATTGTTGGTGGAAAGGAAGGAATTCTGACAGAATATGCAGCTCCCTGCGGAGTATGCAGACAAGTCATGATGGAATTCTGTAATCCGGATACATTTCAGGTGATACTTGCATTGGATAAAGAGCATTACGATGTTTATACCTTGCGTGAGTTGATGCCACAAGGATTTGGTCCGGGAAATCTGGCGTAGTAGACAATGTTAGTAGACCAATGGGGACGGAGTTTTCTGGCTTTTTTCTACGAAAAAAGCCAGAAAACTCCGTCCCCATTGGTCTAGAATTGACAGCAAAGCTGTATGGGAGATATACTCTGTATAACATTTATTTTATCTGTCAGGAAAGAAAAGAGGAAGTGACGCATGACTTTACAACAATTAACATATCTTGTGACAGTCGCTGAATGTGGAAATATCACAGAAGCAGCAGAACAATTATTTATTTCACAGCCGAGTTTAAGCAATGCTATTCATAATCTGGAAAAGGAAATGGGTGTGACAGCATTTGTACGCTCCAATAAAGGTGTGGTTGTGACACGCGAAGGGGAAGAATTATTATCCTATGCCCGCATGCTTTTGGAACAGGCAGACATCATGAAAGAACATTTTGGAAATGAAGAAAAAAGAGTGCCGAAATTTTCTGTATCCTGCCAGCACTATTCATTTGCGGTAAATGCATTTGTAGATGTGATAAATCAGTATAATGTTGAAAAATACAGCTTTATCTTGCGGGAGACTCAGACGGGTGAGATTATAGACGATGTTGCACAAGGGAAAAGCGAACTGGGGATTCTGTATTTATCAGAACATAATGAAGATGTGCTTTTAAAACTTTTAAAGAAAAATGAATTGATCTTTGAAGAATTATTTGTTGCCAATCCACATGTTTTCATAAGTAAAGAGCATCCGTTGGCAAAAAAGGAGAGCTTAACAATAGAAGATTTGAGGCCATATCCGTATCTTGTCTTTGAACAAGGTGAGCGTAATTCATTTTATTTTTCGGAAGAGTTTTTAAGTGTTTTAGATTTTCCGAAGAATATTCAAGTGCGAGACAGGGCAACACTGTTTAATCTTGCTATCGGATTGAATGGATTTACGGTAAGTTCCGGTGTGCTTGATCAAAAATTAAATGGAGAAAATATCATTGCCAGACCGCTTGAGATGAATTGCAAGATGCGAATTGGGATGGTGAGACGAAAAAATATGTTATTGAGTCGTTATGCGAAGGCATATATCGAGGCGATTAAGACCAACAAGTGAGCTAGACCATTGGGGACGGAGTTTTCCGGCTTTTTTCTACGAAAAAAGCCGGAAAACTCCGTCCCCAATGGTCTCATTTAGTCTTGACATGTAAGATTTGCATGGTATAATTTTTTGTAAAGTTAGTAAATGCTAACACAAATAAGCTGCAAAAACCAAAAGTGAGTTACGAAAATCCACGGCAAGATATATAAGCTGTAGTGAGAAATATAAGTTCACAGTGAGTTATGGAAGGTAAGTGAAAATGCCATTAAATCTTGTAGATAAAAATAAAACATATACAATTCAGAGAATTGCAGGAAAGGAAGAAATGATACACAGACTGGAGGATCTAGGATTCGTGCCGGGAAGTCAGGTATGTGTATTATCAGAGATAAATGGGAATTTTCTGGTGATGGTAAAGGGGGCAAGAATCGGCTTGGGCCGGGAATATGTAAAGCGCATTATTGTGGCTTAAGTGGAAAAAGAGATGAATAAGAGAAAGTATTCTAAAATTTTATTGGTGGTCATGAGTATCATGATATGTGTGCTGATTGGAATTCAGTTTTACCTGACTTTATATATGCGTAGGCAGCAGGAACTGTTTCCAGAGATTTTGACATGGTTTTGTCTTTTTCTGGAGATTGGGTTGCTGGCTGTTTTATTGGCGAGCTCAAATGTCAATCAAGCAGTAGGAAATCTGGCATTCACGGATGTTACGGGAATTAAAAATAAACTGGCTTATCAGGAACATATCAACCGAATCAATGAAAGACCTGATACATTTTCAATTGGAATGGTGATGTTTGACCTGAACAATTTGAAAAAGGTGAATGATGAACTGGGGCATGAGATGGGAGACCATTATATCGAGGCTTTTTCGGCTATTTTATCAGATGTACAGAATGACAGGATTAGTGCTTACAGAGTAGGCGGGGATGAGTTTGCTATGATTCTGGAGCAGACCAATGCGGTGGAGATTTATCATGTTCTGTCAGGATTGGAAAAAGCAGTGGATGAGTACAATAAGAAACATTGTATTCAGATTTCTTATGCAAGTGGATATGAGATTAGTACAAGGGAACATTACTATTTAATGGAAGAACTGGCAAGGTGTGCGGATGAACATATGTATGCACACAAACAGAAAAGTAAGAAAAATAGATTAGACAGGAAGAAATTAGGTTAAAAAATGTGACCAGCCGATTAGTATAGGTGAATTTGAACAACGGTATATATGTGATAAATGTTATTGGTCACAGGTATGGTAAACAGTAACAAATTAATAAAATTTTAAGACAAGGATATTCAGGAGAAAATTGAAAATTAGAAGAAAAAGGAGTATAATTATTATGCTATAGTTTCTTCATAAATATAAGAAAGAAACCATAAGGACGAAGCAAGAAACTGTAGGAAAGGAGTCAAATTTGAAGTTTAGAAATATAAAAGTAGCAAAAATCATAGGAACTAAAACACTTGCAGGACTTTTGTCAGTAGGTTTGGCTATGAGTGCCCCAATAGCTGCATTTGCAGAGGATGGCAATGTAGCAGTAACACAGACAGCAGCGGGAATGCAGGCAAAAGCGGTGGATGGATCTGAGAATCTTGTTAATGTATCGGACAGTGTTCTTCAGATGGTTCAGAATGGAGAAGTTTATCTGGATGAGGCAAGCCAGTATCTGCTTGATGCAGCAACAGGACAGAAGGTTAATCCAGAGACTGGTGAGCGTGTAGCAGAGACGACGGCGACGCCGGAAACTCCAGCGACTCCGGAAAATCCGGCAACACCGGAGAATCCAGGAACACCAGAGAACCCAAGTACACCGGAAAATCCAGGAACACCGGAGAATCCAGGAACACCGGAGAATCCAGGAACACCGGAGAATCCAGCAACACCAGAGAACCCAGGAACACCGGAGAACCCGGCAACACCAGAGAATCCAGGAACACCAGAGAATCCGGATAGTGCGAATAAGACGGAAGATTCCAAGGACGACCAAACAGAAGAGACAGATAAGAAAGAAGAACAGCCGGCAGCAGCTCCGACTGAAACAAAGGAAGCAGAGAATCCAAGTACAGAGACGACCTCTGCAGGAAGCAATCAAGCTTTGATTGCCAGTCAGAAGATTGTGAAGCTGCCACAGGTAGTGGAAGATTTCCGTTTCTGGACAGTTGCAAGAAAGTATGCATTTGCAAAGACAGATTTGTATATTCGAGAGTCTATTCCAAGTTCAGAAAAAGATATCAAAGCAAGTGAAGTATCGAAGGAAGAGAAAGCAGCAGATTTAAAAAATGTAGCGAAGCGTTCAAAGATATTAAGCAAAACAGCAGAAAAGAAAGCAACAGCAAAGACAGAAAAGACATTTGACAAACAGGTTGCACAGCAGCAGTTGACAGAAGGTGTCCGAGCTGTAGGACAGATTACACAGGATGGTCTGTTGTATGTTCTCAAAGAGGAAGAGAATGGATGGCTGTATGTAGAGTCTGGTAATGTGCGTGGTTTTGTCAGAGCATCGGAAGTATATACAGGAGATGCAGCACAGAAATTGTTATCTGTTTATCAGAAACAAGCGAAGAAAAAAGCAGAGGCACAGAAGACAGAATATAAAGGAATTGAGGGAACTGCAAAGACAGCGACTGCTTTAGTTGACCCTTCCGAAAATCAGGCATTTACATATTTGAGAGCTACAGTGAATCAGACAGTAGTAAAGAAAGAATATGCATTGGTAAATGTAGACAAGCTAAATATCCGCGAGGAGAAGAGTGAGGATTCCCTGCTCGTTGGAACGCTGACACAAGGAAACCTCTGCTATATTCTTGCAGACCAGGATTCAGAGTGGACATATATCGAATCCGGTGATGTGCGAGGATTTGTAAAGCGTGAATATCTGAGCACAGGTGATGAAGTTACAAAACAGGTAAATGAAACCGGAGAAGAGAAATTTACAACAGCAAAAGAGGAACTGAAACCGGAAGAAAATGATGCATTATATTATACGCTCACATCGACAAAAGCAGGGACTCCGAGTGGAGAAATCAGACAGTCCATGTTGGAATTTGCTTCACAGTTTGTCGGTAATCCATACGTATGGGGAGGCACAAGCCTGACAGATGGAGCGGACTGCTCAGGATTTGTACAGCAGATTTATAAACAGTATGGTTATGATCTTCCACGAGTAGCAGCAGACCAGGCACAGTATGGTACAAAGATTGCAGTAGAAGATGCACAGCCGGGCGACTTGATTTTCTATGCGAAAGACGGAGACATTCATCATGTTGTAATGTATGCGGGAAATGGAAAGACAATTGAAGCTGCAAATGAAAATGACGGTATCATTTATGGAAATGTAGATACAACAGAGGCAGTGTGGGCAACACGAATCTTAAATGATCAGTATTCGGTAGCAGGTGCCGGAATCGGCGAAGTCAATGCAACAGAGGATATGTATGGACAGTGTCTTGGTAATTTCAAGATCACATATTATTGTGCATGTGAGATTTGTTGTGACGTAGAGACAGGAATTACAGCCACAGGAACTCCGGTTGTAGAAGGTCAGACAATTGCAGTAGATCCAAATGTAATTCCGTATGGAACAAAAGTTATCATCGGTGGACATGTATTCACAGCAGAAGACTGCGGTGGAGCCATCAAAGAAAACCGTATTGATGTTTATGTGAATAACCATGCAGATGCATTGGCACTTGGAGTGACAAATGCAGATGTATATCTTGTGAAATAGAGTCAGTGAAGGCCAGGGGAGGCCAATGGGGACAATCCCCGTCCCCGTTTGGCCTCCTCACAGCAATTCCGAATTCTGTAGTGTCGGATTGAATGCATCGGAGATAGTGCGGATTGGCCGCACATCTAACACATAATCCGGCGGCATTTGTCTGGGCGACATACCTGTGATATCTTTAAAAACACGATTGAAGTGCCGGATGGTATCGAAACCACACTTGGCAGCAATTTCAGTAATCGCAAGATGTTCGGTATTATTTTTCAATAACTCTATGGCATGTTCCAGACGGACGGCGTTGAGATATTGTGAAAATGTCATCCCGGATACTTTGCGGAAAAATTTTGAAAAATATGGTTCTGATAATTTCATAAAATCTGCGGCGTCAGAAAATGTGATGTAATCATATTTGGTTTCAATCTCGGAAAGAAGATTTTTATAATTGTCAATGGAAGAATGTTTCTCAGGCTGAATCTGAGCAGCAAGTTCTTCTTTGCGGAATATTTCAATCATAAGATCTGTAATCAATGAGCGGAGCTTTAAATCGTAGAACATTTTCTGCGATTTTAATTCTATCTGCATTTTTTCGAAATATTCTTTAATTGGATAGGAGTGTTCTAACTTTGCTCCTGCAAGACGGTGTTCTTTTAAGATTCCACTTAAGAGAGAGGAATCAAAAAGTATGATTGCGACAATACTGTCGGGAGAACTTTTGATATAGTGGATATCTCCGCCTTGAAGAAAAATTGTATCTCCTGTGGCAAGGGGATATTTTTCATGATTGTCAGAGACAATAATCTCACCGGATTCTACATAGATCAGTTCACTTTCAAGATGCCAGTGCGGCAGATTCTGCAGGTTGCGATAGCGGCCTGTCCAGACACGCTCTTTTCCGTTATAGTTTCGTTTTTCAAAATTAGCAAGCATGGAAACCATCCTTTCTATACAAATTTATCTCAGTCGAGAAGACTCCCACCTCTTTAGGTGGTGAGTAATAGCAAATTTGTCTCAGTGGGAGTCCAATCTCCGACTGAGATAAACGCTCCGCGAGGATGCGCAGTGATTCTGATAGGAATATGTCAGCTTCGCTGACCAGAATCACGCGCCAAGTCTCACGGATGTTCGACTTGAATTTAGCTGAGAAAAAATTCACTTCTATAAATGGCAAGCTAATTACAAATTTTTCCCACGTGCGTTCAATTTGAATTTCAAAGAAAAGCATTTTCTTATATTTTACAAAATAGAGTAATAAATGTCCATAACTAGATAAGATTTTTCTTTCTATTTCGCATCTGAAAAGCTATACTAAAATTAGAGTTAAAGAAGCAGACTAATGAATTGCAAGGAAAGTGTTAGTTTGCAAAAAATGAGCGAAAAATAAGATTTGAAAAGGAGAGAACAAATTATGTTAGGATGTAAAGATTACAAATTTTGGTTTTGTACAGGATCACAGGATTTATATGGAGATGAATGTCTGGCACATGTAGCAGAGCATTCACAGATTATCGTAAATGCGTTAAATGAATCAGGATTACTTCCATATGAAGTTGTATGGAAACCAACACTGATCACAAATGAAGTGATCAGAAAGACATTTAATGAAGCAAATACAGATGAAAACTGTGCAGGTGTTATCGTATGGTGTCATACATTTTCACCGGCAAAATCATGGATTCTTGGATTGAAAGAGCTGAGAAAACCACTGCTTCATTTCCATACACAGTTTAATCGCGAGATTCCATACGATACAATCGATATGGATTTCATGAATGAAAATCAGGCAGCACACGGAGACCGTGAGTTCGGACACATTTTCACACGTCTGAACAAGAACCGCAAGGTTGTAATGGGATATTGGCAGGATAAGGATACACAGGAAAGAATCGGTTCTTGGATGCGTACAGCAGTCGGCGTGATTGAAAGCAGCCATGTCCGTGTTATGCGTATTGCCGACAATATGAGAAATGTTGCCGTAACAGAGGGCGATAAAGTAGAAGCACAGATTAAGTTCGGATGGGAAGTTGATGCTTATCCGGTAAATGAGATCGCAGCTGTTGTACAGGATGTAAAACCAGGTGATGTAGAAGCACTTGTAGAAGAATATTACAGCAAATATCAGATTCTTCTGGAAGGAAGAGATGAAGCAGAATTCCGTAAACATGTAGCAGTTCAGGCACAGATTGAGCTTGGATTTGAAAAATTCTTAGAAGAACAGAACTATCAGGCAATCGTAACACATTTCGGTGATCTTGGTTCATTACAACAGCTGCCGGGACTTGCTATCCAGAGATTGATGGAAAAAGGATACGGATTCGGTGGAGAAGGCGACTGGAAAACAGCAGCTATGGTCCGTGTTATGAAGATTATGACACAGGGAATGAAAGATGCAAAAGGGACTTCATTTATGGAAGATTACACATACAATCTCGTTCCTGGAAAAGAAGGAATCCTTCAGGCACATATGCTTGAGGTTTGCCCGACAATCGCAGATGGTCCGATCAGTATCAAGTGTCAGCCATTGTCTATGGGAAATCGTGAAGATCCAACTCGTCTTGTATTTACAGCAAAAGAAGGACCGGCAATCGCAACATCACTGATTGATCTTGGAGACAGGTTCCGTCTGATCATCAATAACGTAGATTGTAAGAAGACAGAAAAACCAATGCCAAAACTTCCGGTAGCAACAGCATTCTGGACACCACAGCCAGATCTTCGTACAGGAGCAGAAGCATGGATCCTTGCAGGCGGTGCTCATCATACAGCATTTACATACGACTTAACAGCAGAACAGATGGGTGACTGGGCAGCAGAAATGGGAATCGAAGCTGTATACATTGATAAAGATACAAACATTCGCCAGTTCAAAAATGAATTGATGTGGAATGAGGCAGTATTTAGCAAATAAATAAAATGAGCCGACCAATGGTCACAATCCCCGTCCCCATTGGCTCTTGCTATGCTATAATGAACAAGAAGGAGGGAAGAAATGGAGCATATTATCATTGGTACAGCTGGGCATATAGATCATGGCAAGACTGCGTTGATTCGTGCACTGACCGGAAGAGATACGGATACGAATAAGGAAGAGAAGGAGCGTGGCATCACGATTGATCTCGGATTTACATGGTTTGATCTGCCAAATGGTGACCGTGCCGGAATCGTAGACGTACCCGGACATGAAAAATTCCTTCCGAATATGTTATCGGGAGTTTATGGTATGGATCTAGTCTTGCTGGTCATTGCTCTGGATGAAGGAATCAAACCACAGACGATTGAGCATATGGAAATCTTGTCACAGCTACATATAGAAAATGGCATCCTTGTTTTTACAAAATCGGATTTGGTGGATGAGGAATGGAAAGAGCTGATGATTGAAGAAATCAGGGAAGAAATCAAAATGCTGGGAGATGACAGATTCGCAGCGTGGCCGGAAGTGTGTGTATCCTCCAAGACAGGAGAAGGCATTGAAAACCTAAAGACAATAATTGTTGAAAATGTATTGCGTACCCATCATTTACGAGATACATCAGGAGCATTTCGTATGCCAATTGACCGAATATTGTCCCTGTCCGGACGAGGAACAGTGATTGCCGGAACCATTTTGGAAGGTGAGGTGCATCCGGACGATAAAATCATGCTATATCCGAAGGAAACAGAAGCACGTATCAGAAGCATACAGGTTCACGGGCAAAATGTAGAGAAAGCAACGGCAGGACAACGCGCAGCCCTTCTGTTACCGGGAATCAAAAAAGAAGAACTCAAACGAGGAAATGTAGCGGCAGCCATTTATTCTCTGAATCCGTCAGAGAGGTTGGATGTGAAAATTACAATGTCAGCTCATACCGGAAGAATACTGAAACATCAGAGCAGATTACATTTGCACATCGGGGCAGGACAAGTTCTGTGCCGTGTCATTTTATTTGGGAAAAATGAATTGACTCCGGGGGAAAGCGGATATGCTCAACTTGTACTGGAAGAAAAAATCGCAGTGAAAAAACGAGATTCATTTGTACTTCGATTCTATTCTCCGCTAGAAACGATTGGTGGAGGAATCGTTCTTGACGCAGCAGCAAAAAAACATAAAAGAACAAATCCGGCGGTAGTTGAAGAATTAAAACAAAAAGAAGAAAACAAAGAAAGCAATATTTTGCTCGAATGGGTACGAAGCCAGAAGAAAAACCCGGTTACAATAGAGCAAATAAAGCCGTTGCTTGAAATAAATGAAGAAGAAATAAGCAATATGCTGTATAGATACATGAAAAAGCAACAAATCGTGTCATTTATTTATAAAAAATGCATATACTATTGGTCGCAAGAATCTGAAAATAATATGTGGGAGCAAATGAAAGAATGGCTTCAAAAATACCATCAGAGACATCCATACAGATATGGAGCCACAAAAAAAGAGCTGCAGAAAGAATTATTTTCAGGATGGGAGAACAAAACGTTCGAAGCTTATTTATCTTATTTAGAATCCTTCGGGCAATCCCAGACAGAACTTACATCAGAATCAGACAAACAAACAGATTCAAGGATTAAAAGAAACGAAGACATCATTTGTCTGTGCAATTTTGAAATCCAACACGATAAAAAATTTCAACAAATCAAGGCTCATATATTAAAAACTCTGGAGGAAGCAGGATATCAATTACTTCCATATAAAGAGCTACGCCCGCCGAAAGTCGATGAAGAATGTTTCGAAGACATTTTCACAGTATTAAAAAAAGAAGGAAAGCTGATTGAAATAGCAGATTCTTATTACGTTACAGAAGTAAAGCTGCAAGCCGTAATCGAAAAGGTGGAACAACATTTCAGAGAACACAAAATACTAACCTATTCAGAAATGCGTGATAACTTGGAAGTATCAAGAAAAACCGCTAAAATATGGATAGAATATTTAGATAAAATCAAGATTACAATGCGTTGTGGAAATGAGACAGAGCGCGTAGCATTTGGCTTAAAAGAATAAAACCATTAATATAAGGAAGTGAAGTGCAAAGAAAATGAAGAAAGAGCAGACATATACACACGTATCACACGATTTCGAACCGGTTTTTGATGAAAACTCAAAAGTACTGATATTAGGAACATTTCCGTCGGTCAAATCGAGAGAAAACCAGTTCTATTACGGACATCCGCAGAACCGTTTCTGGAAAGTAATCGCAGGACTGACAGAAAGCAAAGTGCCACAGACCATTGAAGAAAAGAAAAAATTATTGCTGGAGCACGGCATCGCGATATGGGATGTCATTGAGAGCTGTGATATTATTGGTTCAAGCGACAGCAGTATAAAAAATGTTGTTCCGGCTGACATTGAAAGAGTGGTCGCAAATTCTAAAATCCAAAACATTTATGCAAATGGTGGGACAGCAAAGAAACTGTATGAAAAATACAGCCAGAAAAAAACAGGACGGGAGATTATTGGTCTGCCTTCTACAAGTCCTGCAAATGCAGCGTATTCACTGGAAAGGTTATTAGAATGTTGGCAGGAAGTGAAAAAGGGATTATAATAGTGAAAAATAAATCACAAGACAAGGAGGCAGCATCATGAAATTAGGATTTATTGGAACAGGAAATATGGCAGGAGCCATTATGGGTGGCGTGATTAAGAGCGGGTTATTTAAGCCGGAAGAGATTATAGGAGCGGATCTGTTGGAAGCAGGGCGTGAAAAAGTTAAAACATTGTATGGTATTCATGTGACAGCAGACAACAAAGAGGCTGTGGAGAAGGCAGAGACAATCATCTTGTCCGTAAAACCTCAATTTTATGAGTCTGTGATCGCAGAGATTAAAGATCTTATAAAACCGGAGCAGATTGTCATTACGATTGCACCGGGAAAAACTCTTGAATGGCTGGCAAAACAGTTTGGTAAGGATGTAAAGCTTGTCCGTACAATGCCAAATACACCGGCTATGGTAGGCGAAGGAATGACAGCTGCCTGCCGAAACGAATTTGTCACAGATGAAGAGCTCGAAGGCGCAAAAAAGATTTTATCCGCATTTGGTAAAGTAGAAGTGGTCAGTGAACATTTGATGGATGTAGTTGTGTCCGTAAGCGGAAGCTCACCGGCATATGTATTTATGTTTATCGAAGCGATGGCTGACGCAGCAGTTGCAGACGGCATGCCGAGAGCACAGGCATATCAATTTGCGGCACAGGCAGTGCTTGGAAGTGCAAAGATGGTGCTTGAGACAGGAAAACATCCGGGAGAATTAAAAGACATGGTATGCTCACCGGGCGGAACAACAATCGAGGCTGTACGCGTACTGGAAGAAAAAGGATTACGCTCTGCTGTGATTGAAGCAATGAAGGCTTGTACAGATATTGCAAAAAAAATGTAAAAAGTGCTTGCATTATTAAAAAACATATGATAAGATACTATTCGTGTCAGAGATGACGCGGGTGTAGTTCAATGGTAGAACACCAGCCTTCCAAGCTGGATACGTGGGTTCGATTCCCATCACCCGCTTTTTTTATTGCAATTTTATAAATGTGTGTTCAGAACCTTCAAGGGTTCTTTTTTTGTATAATTTCCACTTTTGTTAAAGGGAAAGTTGTGCTATACTTGAGAACAAGAATTTATGACTAAGAGTGGGGGAATATGTCAATACTCAGAGTCATGCAAAAAAGATTAACGATATGAGAGGAAGCACAAGATGAATTTTTTAGAAGAAAGAATTTTAAAAGATGGAATTGTAAAAGAAGGAAATGTACTCAAAGTTGACAGCTTTTTGAATCATCAGATGGACATCGAACTGTTCGATCAGATGGGTGCAGAATTTAAGAAACGTTTTGAGGGAAAACCAATCAATAAAATTCTTACAATCGAGGCATCAGGAATCGGTATCGCCTGTGTTGTAGCCCAGCATTTCCATGTGCCGGTTGTATTTGCGAAGAAATCAAAAAGCATCAATTTAGAAGGCGAGATGTATGTTGCGCAGGTAGAATCATTTACACACAAATGTCAGAATAATGTGATCGTAGCACAGAAGTTCTTAAATCCGGAAGACCATGTGCTGATTATCGATGATTTCCTGGCTAACGGATGTGCATTGCAGGGATTGATCCAGATCGTACAGTCTGCAGGAGCAACAGTAGAAGGAATCGGAATCGCAATTGAGAAAGGCTTTCAGTCAGGTGGAAGAATCATTCGTAATCTTGGATTCCAGCTGGAGTCTCTGGCAATTGTAGAGAGCATGGATGCAGAGACTGGAAACGTTGTATTCCGTGAGCAGTAATATACATAGCATTGCAACAGCTTTAAGAAGAACAGTCTGTTTTATAGTCTGTTTGATATTATTTGCTGCGCTATTTTCGATTCCTGCAAAAGCAGCAGAACAATCAGAAAAAGAAGCAATCCGGGTAGGATGGTATGAGTGTGCTTATCAGATTACAAGAGCGAATGGGGAACGAAGCGGATATGCTTATGAATATGAACAGACTGTTTCGACGTATACCGGTTGGGATTACAAGTATGTAAATGGTGATTGGACAGAATTGCTGGATATGTTGCAGAAAGGTGACATAGATATCATGGCAAATGTGTCCTACACAGATGAACGTGCGAAGACGATGCTTTTCTCAGACCGTCCTATGGGAGAAGAAAAGTACTATTTATATGTCGATATTACAAATGCAGATATCTCTCTGATGAATTTGTCGAACTTGAATGGGAAACGCATTGCTATGATAAAAAACAGCGTGCAGACGGACCAGTATTGCGAGTGGGAGAAAGAGCACAATATAACGACAGAGCATGTATTGGTTGATGATATTGAAGAGACAAAAGAGTTGCTTGACAATGATGAAGTCGATGGAATTATATCTACAGAAAATTCCGTTTGGGTCGATCGAGGATTATCGGCAGTTGTCATAACAGGCAGTTCAGATATTTATTTTGGAATCAGTAAGGCACGTCCTGATTTAAAAGAAGCACTGGATGCCGCCATGCGCTCTATAGAATATGATAAACCATTTTACAATGACGATCTTTACAAACAATATATTACAACAGAAGCAGTTGTATTTCTTACGGAAAAAGAAAAAGAGTGGCTGAAAGAACATGGAGAGATTCGACTTGGTTTTTTGAAGGATGATACCGGATTTAGTACATACGACAGAGACAATGGCGAATTAATCGGGGTGATCAATGATTATGTACAGGATGCAAGTGATTGTTTTGGTGGAGATAAGATAAAATTTCGTCTGATAGGATTTGACCTGGAAGAAAATCAGATAGAGGCATTGCAGGAAGGCAAGATTGATATGATTTTTCATGCAGGGCAGAATCCGTATATGGCAGAGCAAAACGGCATATCGCTGTCTGATACCGTATTATCAACACCATTGGCAGTACTCACGAGGCAGAGCCATTTTGATGAAAATGCAGAAAATCGTGTTGCGATTTCAAAAGAAGATCTTCAGTATAAATGGTATATTTCTTATAACTATCCGAATTGGAAGATTGTAGAATGTAATTCTGTAGAGGATGCTGAAAACAAAGTGATAAAAGGGATAGCAGACTGTTTTCCAATCAGAACAGGACAGTTGATGCAATATGTAGATGACAAGAATTTTCATAGCGTATTCTTAACAAAAATTATGAACGCATCATTTGCAGTAAGCAAAGGAAATACAACGCTGTTATCTATTTTAAATAAGACATTAAAAACAATGCAGACTTCGAAATTGACCAGTGCGGAATCCATGTATGAAGATTCTTTGAAGAAAGTTACAACCAAAGAATTTATAAGGGATAATTTTCTGATATTCAGCCTTGTTATTTTAACAGTATTTATAGTAGTGTTGGTGATCATTCTGGGACTGTTGAGAAAAGCGAGGATTGCAGAAGAAAAAGCGAAGAATGCACAGCTACAGGCAGAGCAGGCGAACAGTGCAAAATCGACATTCTTATTTAATATGTCACACGATATTCGTACGCCGATGAATGCATTGCTTGGCTATAATCAGTTGATGAAAAAACAGCTGACGGATCCTAAATTACTAGATTATCAGCAAAAGATTGAGCGGGCCGGAAAACTGCTTCTGGACATTATCAATAATGTACTCGACCTTGCGAGAATAGAGAGTGGGAAGATGTATTTAAATGAGTCTTATGTCCAGGTAGACCAACTGTTTGAAGAAGTGGTAGGCGTGTTTGAGCCACAGACAAAAGAGAAGAACATTAATCTTAAATCCGAAGCTTGTATTCAACATCCACACATTATGTGTGATATTACAAAAATAAAACAGATTTTTGTGAATCTTATCAGCAATGCAGTCAAATATACACCATCCGGTGGGACCATCGAGATAAAACTTCAAGAGATTCCGTGTGAGAAGGAAGGTTTTGCAGCGTTTCGGACAGAGATCCGTGATAACGGTATTGGAATGAGTAAAGAATTTCTTCCAACTTTGTTTGATTCCTTTTCACGAGAACGCAATACGACTACAAGCAAGGTAGCCGGAACCGGCCTTGGCATGGCAATCGTCAAAGATTTTGTCGATTTAATGGACGGTACGATTGAAGTGCAGAGCGAATTAGCGAAAGGAACAACATTTATCGTTCATCTTATGTACAGAAAAGCAGACGAGCAATATTACCGACAAACAGATGAAGGATTAAAATCTGACGAAACGGAAAACGTATTGCAAGGCAAACATATTCTGATGGCAGAAGATAATGAGCTAAATGCTGAAATTGCAAGCACGATTCTTGAAGAAATGGGACTGCAGATTGACTGGGTCAATGACGGAGTCCAGTGTGTCAGCAAGGTGAAACAGATGCCGGCAGGGACCTATGATTTGATTCTAATGGATATTCAGATGCCTAATATGGATGGATATAAAGCAACCGAGATTATCCGGAAGATGTCAGATAAAGAAAAGGCAGAGATTCCAATCATAGCCATGACAGCGAATGCCTTTGAAGAAGATAGAAGAAAAGCAATTTCTATCGGTATGAATGAACATATCACAAAGCCGATAGATGCAGAGAAAATGAAAAAAACAATAACCGAAGTGTTGAAGTGAACCAATGGGGACGGGGTTAGTGGCTTTTTTCGCAAAGCGAAAAAAGCCACTAACCCCGTCCCCATTGGTCTCCTGATGAAGAATGAAGGAATCGAGTATCATCCTTGGTATCTGAGCATGTTTTATCAGCCGGAGAAAGAACCGGAGAGATTTATCTATGAGGTGGATCTGGCAGGATTGTGAGAAGTTATTCACACTTTATAAACAAGAAAATTGAGTTATGAACAGCAAGCCAAACAGGGACGGAGTTTTCCGGCTTTTTTTTCCCACATGAGGGGTTGTGAAAAAACTTATTTATAAGGCATTGACAAAAAATACAGGGGGGGGTATGATGTTGTTATAAAAAAATTGACAAGAAATTATAACATGGAAAAACAAATTAATAAATTAATATAAGTAGGATTGTTACTTTCAGTAGGCAAAACCGGATTTTATGAACATCATTGAAGAGACAGTTGTTTGTAAAATTTGGTTTTTTTTATTTGAATTCAGAATATTAAAGAAACATGAGAAAAAGTGAGGGGCAGAGCTTATGAAGAAAGGACAGAAGAAAAGAAGGAGTGTTATCTTACGAAGAGTTTTAGCATTATTGTTAGCAATTGTGCTCATTCATTCCCAAATCATGCCGGCTGTATTCGCCGCAGATACGAATTACAGTCAGGAAAGTAATACAGAAGAGAAAACTGTGGTGGATGGAGCAGAGACAGTACTGCCAATGTCGGAAGATGCAATCTCCGAACCGTCGGAACCGATACAATCGGAAGAACAACAGACAGAAGATAAGGTATCGGAAGATACAACCGTCGAATCATCGGAACCGATACAGTCGGGAGAACAACAGACAGAAGATACAGCCGACGCAGAACAGTCACCAAAAGTAGAGACAACAGGCGAGGCTACGGAAGAGTCGGTAAATATCGCAGATGCTGTTGTACCTGTAACAGTTAACTATTATCTTCCAAAATCACAGAATTTACAGGTGGATGCACCGGAAAGCTATATCGAAGGAGAAGCACAGGAAGAAGCAAAAAGTGCAGTAATTGAGCAGGCACTTGGAGATGAGACAACACAAAAGCTGATTGAACAGCAGAAAGAGAAAGGGATAGAAAGCAATACGCAGGAGCTGACAGCATCTGCTGTATCGGAAGAAGAATATGACAGCTACACACAGATGGCTGTGACAGGAGAGGGACTTCAGGCACCGGAGGTTTCACTTTCAGATGATGTACAGTTGGAAGAGGATGCAGATGCGGAAAACACAAATCCACTGATTGGCTGGCAAGTAGCAAAGACGGCAGGTATTATGTTGTCCTATCCAGATGGGACTGAGATTAAGATGGGAGATGTCATTCCAGCCGATAGGATTAGCGAAGTACAGATGACAGCAGCCGATGATGGAATTTCATTGCTGAGTACACAGGCGAATATGTCGATAGCAAGCTTGATTGCCCTGACACAGGATATGACAGTAGTACAGCGTGTGGGTGATGCAGGAACGAATGGAGAGTGGTCGGTTCTGGTGCAGGGAGGAACCAACCAGACGCCTTCAGCAGGTACTGTAAGACATGCGTATGGAACCTTGGAAAGTGCGCTGACTGCAATCAATACTGATACAACATCCAGCAGCTTTAAAATTACATTCCTAGATAATTACACCATGAGCACAGCAGATGTAAATGCGATGGGAGGTTCATCAGTTACGAGTGGAGCACTAGGGAATAGAACAACGAATAAACCAACAATTGTATTCACAGGAGCAACCAATTATAGCACAGGTACTTCGTATAGCAGTTGGACAACATTTACTTCCCAAAAACAAAGAATCTATTTTAATGGATTCAATGCTTATTTTACACACGTTAATCTGAACTGGAGTGGTTCAACAGTCTATGGTAATCAGAACGATACCACTTTTGATGATGTGAAATTTGTAGGCGGAGCAGTAACAGCAATTTATGGTGGAAGATATACTCCTAATAGTACCAGTGTATCCTATAACTTGGAATTTAAAGATGTAGAGATGACAAAGGATGCTCCTGTAAAGAAGATCTTTGGAGGCGGACAGGATAATTCAACAGGAACTATTAATCTAACAATGACAAATTGTACAATCTATGGAAATGTATATGCATCAAGTGGGCCACATTACTCTACCACCTATACACATACAGGAAGTGTCTATGCAACGCTGAAAGATACCGCAATTCGTAAATTCGATACAACTGTAGTAGATCCAATGTTGAAACCGAATGAAATCCATAACGTAGGTGGATCTTTCTGGGGATTGTATGGGAAAGTAACAGAAAATCTTTACTTGATTGCATCTGGAAGTTACGTGGCAGAATGTGGAACATGGTTTACCGCAAAAGAAGACTGTAAAGTAGGAAAAAGCATAGATTATACATTCAATAATATTAAGGAAAATCTGAGATTTGTAGGAGCATATCAATTTCCAGGATACGATCAAACAGAAGCATACAAAGGCAGAATTACTGTAAATAATACACAGGTAGCGAATGTGTTTGGGTGGGGGTGGCTGGATTTATATGGATCGAGCACATGCAGTCAAGATATGGGGAACTTTGGGCATATGCAGTACGATTCAAGTTTTTATAATTATTGGACAGAACAGAAAAAACAGAACGAGAATGGTGGCAGTTACTATGCTCCCGGTACATATGCTCCAGATTTAAAAGGATGTCTAGGATATGTAGAAATGAAAAGCTCAAATATTTATTCGGGTGGAGATTGTTTTGACTCTAAAAAGGGCTGGAATCGCCAGCGGTTTGGAAGGATTGTATTAAAAGATAATTATAACACGTTTCGGATATACAATGCCACTGGGGGTAATAGTACAAATGTTGTAGATGTTGAGTATATTATGTCCACAAAGTCAGCTTCACCTTCATATAAAGCTACTATTGAATTGATGGGAAGACAAGCGAATACAAGCGCAAGTAGTGCGTTTTCCATGATTCATATAAGAGAAAGTAGTTATTTTTCGACGTCAGTAAATGCGATAGGGACATTAAAAACACATACGAATGTTGCTTGCACAATGGCACAAGATACAACGAATGGATTGATTAAGCTGTATGCTACAACAAATGCACAAAAAGGAATCTATCTATACAGTGGAAGTTCCATTACAGGAAATGCATTATATTCGGCAGATTCATTTGCAGCAGTATTAGATAAACTGCGAAATCAGTCTGGAGGCGATTATACGCTATGGTTTACAAGGGGATATAATCTGGTTAATAATGATGTTACTGCATTTAATAATGCTACAGGGTTTGCAAATAAAAATGTGACAATCATATGTGAGGGTGTAATAGCAGGGTCAAATGAGCGGAATTCTCCGAATACAGGATTAAGGCTTTGGGATCAAGTCTTTCCAAACTTTAATTCACTGACATGGAAAAATGTGAAATTCCGATCAGATTTCTACGAATTTAATAAGTATTCTTTTGTGATGCATGGAAATGGACACAATCTGACATTTGAAAATTGTGTTTTCGAAAGTGATTCGACGATAAACGCAGGAGGAAACAGTACGCAGGGAACATCAGGCTCTACGCTTACATTAAAAAATTGTGTGAATGTAAATGAAATCTATGCTTCAAAGCAGCAAGATGGATTAGGAAATACAACGATTAATGTGGAGTCCTGTACAGGCCATACTGGTACTATAATAATTGATCCGGCAAGGTATAGTGTTAAAGATCTGAACATTAATTTGAAGGATTGTGTTGCAAAGGTTAATCCGTATTTTAAATCCGTTATAGAAGTTGAGGGAAATTATAGACTGACAGCAGAGAACACACAGCTGATGTTCACTAACCCAAATGTTTCAAGTGGGCATACTGCAAAGGTTTATCTTAACAAGGATTCTTCAAATCATGAAGTTGTTTTATTAGGGGATTGCAAAGGATCATACGATGCACCAGCTGGAACGTCTAGTCTGTATGTGACTGCAAAAGTAAGACCGAAAGAATCTACAAGTGTTAATCTGGATTACTTTGACCAGATAGAGATTAATGGAGGAGAACTTCATCTTGGTGACAGCGCCAATTTAGTGGAAGGTGGATTTGGAAGCAGTTCAAGAGCAGCGGATGTTTCTCTTAAGAATTCAGGAAAACTGATGTTAGATTATCTGTCTTCTGCAACGGCGAACCGAACAATCAACAGTCTTACAACCGACAGCACGAACACAGAGGTGTCTGTTACATATGACTATACAAGTGGGACGACTTCTCCAAGTGGAAGACCATTGATTATTAAGAATACGCTAACTGTACCAACCAACAGCAAACTTCGGGTATCGACGACTTTACAGCCAAAGCATAAGGGAACGGTGGAATACCCGCTGCTCCAGTTTAATTCTTCGAATAATGCGAAGCGGGAGCAGTATAACTGGATTGCAGACAAACAATATTATGTGGCAATAGGTTCTCAAAACAGTAATCAGATCGTACTTCGTGCAGATACATATGCGCCGCTGGTATATCAGGCGAAGACAACGAATATGTCTCTCAATTCAAATGGAAGTCAGAGTGGACAATTGGATATTTATCTGAAGGATTTATATCGTGACGGAATTGACAAGAATGGCAATAGCATTCATGATGCATCGGATGGTGCATATCCAACTGGTGTTCAAGTGTATTTAAGTAGGCAGGATGTTCAGTTAAAGGATGGAGTTTATGGATATACATATAATTCCAGTACAGATATTCAGTTGAAGTCAGCAAATGCATCTTTTTATGGTTGGATGAACAGTGGGTCGTTTACAGATATCAATGGAACGTCAGTGACAGCTACAACAGAATCACCGGTATTGCATTTGAAATTGAATAGTACTTATCAGGCAAACACGAATTATTTTATTTACGCGAGAGATATTGCCGGAAACTGGAGCAAATTCCTTCTGGATACGAAAGGCCCGACAAGTACTTACACAAATATTACATCAACGAAAGTATCAGATACAACTTACCGTTATACATTTACGGGGCTAAAATTTACAGATCCAATACAAACTGCAACATATGGAACATCAGATATTGCAGATGTAAGTTACAAAGCGAATGCAACGCAGTATATTCAGAATAGTAAAAAGCTAGATACAGTACGATATAACAAAACAGGAGAGAATCCATGGAGTAGCGGAGTTAGTTATAGTACGGCAAGTCTCGATAAAAGTACAGGGGCGTGTACACTCAGTAATGTATCTGTTTCAGTAACGGAAAAATTATATGTGTTTGTAAAGGATGGCTATGGAAATATCTCAAGATTTACTTATGTACCAATTGTTTTTGATGCACAGAGCGGTGGGGCTACCTCAACTGGAAAGTTTAGCAATGGACTTACTACTTCATCTACACTGGGACTGGTAGGAAGTTCTTTGAAGAGGGCACAGGTGCCATCAAGTCCGCTACTTGGAAATCAGACGTTCCGCTACTGGTATAACTCTAAGAACAGTGGAAAATATCAAGTTTCACTAACAAGTGTGACTGTAAGTGATGAAACTACTTATTATTATCCACAGTGGACATATCCGACCTTAACGATTAGTAACCAGGTTACAGGAAGTGTTGCAGATAAGAACAAAAAATTTACTTATACCATTTATGCGAAACCAGGTCCAGGTTTTATATATAGTGGACAGGATTTTCCATATACAGGTGGAACGATAGCAGGAATATCAGGGGTTACGGCACCGGCTAATGGAACGAAAACGTCAAATAATACTGGAGAATTTACAATTCAGCTTTCCCATGGACAGAGTGTTACGATTCAGTTGCCAGGTTATTATGATGACGTATCTGTAAGTCAGGGCAAGGAATCCCCTTACTGGACAGTGTATACAACAGAGGAGAATAAACAATATAACCAAAATTACAGAGAGACATTCAGTGTGAATGCAACGAATCGCTCACTTGCATTTGTTAATAGCAATGATTCCAGCCAGCCGGTAATCTACCAGCAAAAGATGGAAGGTGAATGGACAAAAGATCAGGGAGATAACTATGGAAGAAAACTGACAGTTTATATCAGAGATCTTTATGGAGATGGAATTGACACACAGGGAAGTTCATTCTCAACATCGGAGAGAGCAGAATTCCCAGGATGTACATATGCACAGGTATATCTCAGCACCTATGATGCACCAAAGGCAGACAGAGGATTCAAATTCCGTTATAATGCATCGGAATCTGAGAGATTGGAAAGTTTGTGCAGTTGCAGGAAACTTACCAGTGGAAGTGTTACAGATATTGAAGGTAAAACAGTGACGGCAACTTCAGAAAAACCGGTATGGGCATTTAAGATGCTTAATACTTATAAGTTCGACCAGAATAAGAATTATTTCATTTATGTGCGCGATCTTACAGGAAAGTGGACAAAATATCTGCTAGATACTAAGGGACCGAGCATAGAAAATACTGGAATTATTACAACATTATCAGAAAATGATACAGGTGCATTTTTTCAGATTGCGAATCTTCAATTCATGGACGAAGTAATTGTGACCAAGAATGGAACTTCTTCTTTAACAAATGAGTCGGATGAGAATTTTACTTATAATGCGAATGCAACAATGTATCAGGGAATGCAGATTGCAGAAGTAAGAAACAATAAAACGGGAAAATTTTCAGACACTTATAGAAATCCTAAAAAGGAGACCGATGGAAGTTATACAGCTGGAGATAAGACAACGGATGGAAGGGACATGTTCTATGTGTATGTACAGGATTATTATGGCAATACTACAGCAGCACAGTATGTACAAGTCAGCTTTGATGCGACAGGAGGCGGACTATATAAGAAAGTAAGTTTTGAAGATGGAAAGAAGATAACGAGACGATTGGTGGTAAAAGGAGATAAGCTTACAGCAAAACAGATTCCAGCCAATCCAGGATTCTACAATAATACGACAGAACAGAAATTTACGCAGTGGTCTGATAGCACAGATTCGAACAAGAAAAAAGTAGATCCGGCAACAGCACAGATGACAAAATCGGTAATCTTAAATGCAGATTATGACAAACCAGGTGTAATAATTAAACAGATGATAAAAGGAGATGGTATCTGGAATAATCAAGAATTTACTTATAAGGTTAAGACAAGTTATCCAAAAGGAAAAGTGATTCCGTGTAAAGGAAGTTATGTATCACCAGCAGTAAGTGCACCAAATATTACATCGCTGACTGTAGATGCGAATCAGGAGATTACATTTAAGCTGAAAGCAGGACAGACTTTAGAACTGATACCTGGGGATAACCAATATACGATTAAGAGCATCATTCAAGACAGCAACGGAACAAATTGCGAGATTCAAAAAGATGCAAAAGTCATTTCAAGTGTAGAGAATGTAGATGTAAATGAGATCAGTACCAATTTTGTTTTTACCAATACGAAGAATATCGTAGTTACAGGTGTTGATGGAGGAAATACAGATAACAGTCTGTTACTTGTAGGTCTGATGGGAGTTCTGCTAATCACAGGAGTTTCTGTCTTACGAGTGAGAGGGAGGAGGAGATCCTAGATGGACACTGCAGAGGAAAAAGTAATTTCTGAGGAATCAGTGGCAGGAGGGATTTTCCGTGAGATTTTGTACCTTCTGTTGAAGATTGTAGCAATTGCAACTGCAATTGTGGTTATCTTCACATTTATCTTCGGTGTGTTCCGTTATGCGGACAACGCCATGCTTCCGGCAGTGAAAGATGGTGATTTGGTCTTTTATTATCGGTTAAGGAAGAGTTATGTAGCTTCGGACCTGGTTGTTTTGAACTATCAAGGAAAAGAACAGGTCCGGAGAGTGATTGCTACTGCAGGAGATGTGGTGGATATTACAGAGGACGGTCTTACAATTAACGGAGCACCGCAACAAGAACATCAGATTTATGAAAAAACACAGCGGTATGATACGGGAGTGGACTTCCCAATCAAACTAAGGGAAGGGCAGATTTTCGTCCTGGGAGACAGCCGTGAGAATGCGTCAGACAGTCGAGTGTACGGAGCAGTAGATGTGAAAGACACGAAGGGAAAAGTTATGACGATAGTACGAAGAAGAGGTTTTTGATAAGCCGCAAGAACTTGTTAATATTTCTCCGCATAATGGCGGAGGGTGTTAAATAAAAAAATATACTAAGGAAAAGGAGAAAGAAAGATGAAGAAAAAATCCTTACAAAAAATGAGCAGACTCTTTGCATCCGCAGTATTAGTCGGAACAATGTGTCTCGGAAATGTAGCAAATGTAAACGCAGCAGATGTTCCTGCTGAATGGGGACCAACAGAGACTCCTGAAGCAGCAATTACTGTAGAGTACAAGATGGGAAATGAGGTAGTGACTCCTGAGAATGATGTCAGCTTTACCTTTACTAAAACTAGTGCACCTACAGGAATGAATCTGAACGATATGCCGGATATTTTAGTTGGAAATGTTAAATTCATAGCAGGAGAAGATAAGATTAAAGATCCTTCTGTTAAAAACATCAAAGTGTTAAGAAAACAGAGCGATAACTTTCTTGCAAGTTTCAAAACAGCAATGGAGTCTAGTACAAAAATGACAACTGGTGAATATGTGTATACAGTAACGTCATCTAGTACTGTAACAATGACAAAATTCAATGATGACTTTAAAGCATCAAGCGCTGAATACAAACTTAGAATTTTCGTAGCACAGGCTGAAAATGGTAAATTATACATTAAAGGTCTTTCAATTATTAATACAAAGAATGATGCAGGAACAGATACTGGCAACAATACAAAAGTAGATGGTAAGCCAGGAACAACAACAGGTGGTACAGCAAGTAACTTTAGTGGTCTTAAATTCGTGAATGAATATGTTGCAAAAGCTGGTAGCGTAGATCCAACAGATCCGATTGTACCAGATCCGAATGATCCAAAATCTTACGCATTCAAAGTAACGAATAATACTGAGAGCAAAGGAACTCAAACTGGAAGCTTCGAATATACTATGACAGTAACAAAGCCATCAGGAATTACAACAGCTGATAATACATATGTTTATTATGTAGATGGAACAAAACAAACTGGAACTTATGGAGCAGCGGTAACATTTACATTGCCAGATACTAAGAGCATGATGATTCAGAGCTGCTATGCTGGATCTAAAGTAACAGTTGATCAGAAAGGTGTAGCAAACTGGACAGCAACAGCAGAAACGACATTCAATGGAGTAAAAGATACTCAGAAATTATCAGCAGCAGTAGGTAAGAACCTTCAGGTTGCAAACAAAACTCTTGGACAGAAAGAAAACAAGGTTGATTACAAAAACATTTACAAAGATATCGCAGTAACAGGTATCATCGTAAATAACTTCCCATTCATTATCATGATTGCTATCGCAGTTGTTGCATTTGCAGGTATCGTAGCAATGAACAGCAAGAAGAGAATGAACAGAAAATAAGGGTAACGAATATAGACAGAGGAATGATTTAGCATGTGCAGACACAGAGGTATTTGCAGAGTAATAAGAGGGATAAATGGAATACTGGATTATGGTTTACTTCTGCTTTTGCTTCTGGGTCTGGTATATGGATGCTATGCATTATGGGATTCGCAGGATCTGGCAGAGGAAGCAACGTCAGAACAATATGCGATTTATAAACCTCAAGAAGATACGCTGGGATTCCAGGAATTACAGTCGATGAATTCGGATGTGATTGCCTGGATCACAGTGTATGATACCCCGATTGATTATCCGGTTGTACAGGGAAAGGATAATTGGGAATATGTTAATAAGAATGCAGAAGGTGAATATTCTCTGACCGGTGCAATTTTTATGGATTCCGAAAATAATCCGGATTTTCAGGATTTTAATACAATTCTCTATGGACATAACATGGTTCCAAATGTCATGTTCGGAAGTATCAAGGAATTTAAAGAACAAGCCTTTTACGAAGCACACCCATATGGTAATCTATTTGTTCAGAATCGTAATTTTGGATTGGAAATCATTGCATTAATTGAAGCGGATGCTTATGACAGTTCTGTTTTCAATATAAATGTAACAAGAAATGACAGTATCCCCTATTTGGAAGTGATTCGAAATCATGCGGTCTATATGAATGACATTACGTTAGAAGCAGATGATAGAATTCTTCTATTATCTACCTGTTCATCAGAGTCAACTAATGGAAGGGATATTCTTGTAGCAAGAATTACAGACCAGACATACAAAGACACATACAGTGCCAAAGATCAAGATCATGCCGGGAATGAATCGGTAGACCGACGAGGTGGGTGGAGAGATTTTATACCTGGATGGAAGACTGCCTTATTCTTATTACTGCTTCTATTGATATTAATCTGTTTCGCAGACCAGTGGATTTGCAGACGAAGAAGGAAAGGACGGAAATAATATCAAAATGAAGAGACAGAACGCAGAAACTGACAGAGCGTTTCGTATACTGGATATTTGTAACGAGCTATTGAATTGGATTTTGATGATTATTTTAGTTGTTCTTTTTTGTTATGGAACCTATGGCATTGGAGACAGCTACATGTTGGAAGAAAATGCTATGCCGGAACATTATGAAATCTATCGTCCAACGGAAGAAGATTATGGGGATTTTGACGAATTGAAGGCGCAGAACAGTGATGTATGTGGCTGGATTACGATTTATGGAACACATGTGGATTATCCGATAGTGCAGTCGGAGGATAACAGCACATATTTAATGAGGAATCCGCGTGGAGAATATAGCTTGTCGGGCTCAATCTTCATGGATTATATGAATCAGAAGGATTTTTCAGATTTTAATACCATTATTTATGGTCACCATATGGATGGCGGAGCGATGTTTGGGGATTTTGACCAGTATCTGGATCAGTCTTTTGCGGACAGTCATTTGTATGGAAATATTTTTACCAATGGAAAAGATTATGGACTGGAGTTATTTGCATTTTTGGAGTTGGATGCTTATAATACAGGTCTTTATGTAACACCAGTGCAGGAAGTTTCCCGGAAAGAACAGTATTTGCAAGAGATAGAAGATACTGCTTTGTGGTATCGTCAAATCAGTCTTTCCACAGAGGACCGGCTGGTAGTGATGTCTACGTGTACGGAAAATATCACGAACGGAAGGCATATTCTGATAGGAAAGCTTTCAAAACAAACGTATAAAGATACGTATAAGAAAACTTTGAAAAGGAACAGTCAGATTGATCGAATCGACTGGGGGATTTTCTGGAAAACCAGTATGAAGCGATTAGGTGTTCTGATTCTGCTGTTGTTCAGTATTTTATTACTGATGGCAGTGGAGAGGAGCGGAAAGAAAAAGAAAACGAAAAATAACAGTAGAAAACTGGAAAACTGACAGAGGTATGTATGTGAAAAGTGAAAGATATAAACAGAGAATAAAGCTGGTATGCCTTGCTTTTGTGATGATGGTATGTGTGGTCATTCCAAATCAGGTATATGCAGCAGGGAAAAATAAAGAAGCTGCTCTGACGGTGGAACAGACTGTAAAAGGGAAAACAAATGGGGTTACAGATGAATTTCAATATGAGTTGACAAGTTTAGATTCTGGCAATCCAATGCCGGAAGGAAGCGATGGAGACCGGTTGAAATTTAGCCTTAATGGTAATGAAAGTAAGGAATTGGTTTTTTCTTATGAGGAGGCAGCTACTTATCGATATCAGCTGAAACAGGTTGTTGAAAAAGATAACAAGGATTATGATGGGCAGATTTATACCATAGAGAATTATGTAATGCAGAATGGCTCAGAAGATTTTTTGGTTAAGACTGCAATTAAAAGAAAAGATGGGAATAAATCGCCGACATTGAGTTTTACAATTCAACATAAAGCGGAAGATGAGACACCAGTGAAAAATACAGCAAGTGTCCCAAAATCAGGAGACGATCAGTCCTTTATCTCGTTGATTGTATTGATTTTGAGTGCACTGCTTATAATAGTAGTATATAAGTGGAATAAGAATCGGCGTGTTTAAGACTGGTGTAAAATAATGAAAATATTTTTAAAATATTCGAAATCGGAAGTGAACCTTTGGGGATTTACTTCCGATTTTTTGATGTGTTGAAGGTGTGGAAGTACGATTGTGGTGGCCGGTATTGATGCTTCTCTTGGTGAGCCATTGGGGACGGGGTTATCCGGCTTTTTTGCTTGCAAAAAAAGCCGGATAACCCCGTCCCCAATGGCTCAACCCCGTCCCCAACTGGCACCCCGTCCCCAACCGCCCTCTTGTCTACATTTCCCACAGATGTTATACTAATGAAAATATACGAATGTAAGGTAGGTCGTTTATGAAATTGTTATTAACCGGAAATATTGGATATATTACGGCGGAATTTATAGAGGAGGCGTTCCCAGAGTGTCAGATTCTTCTGCTTGGGGACACGAAATTAAAGTCAAATCGCAGGAAGGGATTATCGGTGCATCCGATGCCGAGACAGGAAAGTGAGTTTAGGGATATTTTCAAAACGTATGATTTTGAAGGTGTTATATATTTTTCTAACTATCTTAGCTTCCATGGAACCAAGGAAGGTGAGATGGAGACTTTGCGCCATTTATTACATTATTATAAGGGAAATTCGAATTCCCGATTCTTATATGTTACCAATTCTGAGAGTTCATATGATATAACGACAGGGAAGACTTTGCTGGTTCGTTCGGCAGAGGAGTTTTGCAGACAGTATGGTGAACTGCACGGGCTTTCTGTTAAGATTCTTCGTACTCCATATCTTTATTCAGGAATTTATGAAAATGATTACTTTTTCAAGCTCTTTTCAAAGGCGTTTGAGAAAAAGGAGATTGTGTTTGAAGAAGCCCCGGCACAGGAAGTGCATTTTCTTGCATTGTCAGATTTATCCAATCTGTTATATAAGATTTTTGACAACTGGAATGATCAGGAGGGAGCACTTCAGGTCCCGAAGGTGTTTCATTTTACTTTCGAGCAGCTTGGACAGAAGCTAAATGAATTGTTACCAGCAGTACATATTAAATATCTGGCGAATGCTGCGATTCAGAATGTGGCGGCGAACGACCGTGTTTTGCGAAATGAGTACGGCTGGTTTCCGAGGATTTCTCTGTTGGAGGATTTGCCGGAGGTATATGAAGCTTACTGTGAGGAAACAAATCATAAGGCACGGAAAATAGATGTATTGCGGGACTTTCTAAATCAACATAAAACACTTTTGAAAGTAGCGGAGCTTTTAATTACATTTTTGCTTTTTGAATTATTGAACCGGGCGGCAGGAAATCAGGTCCAATTTAAAATGATTGACTTGCGTCTTGTTTATATTGTTTTATTCGGAAGTTTGTATGGGATTAATTACGGAATTGCGGCGGCGGGGATGGAAACGTTGTCACTTTTATCTGCTTATGCAAGAGAGGATGTCAGCTGGACAACGCTTTTCTATGAACCCTCGAACTGGATTCCGTTTATTTTTTATTTTGCGGTCGGTGCAATCTGCGGATATATCAGAATGAAGAACAGTGATAATATCAAATTTATGAAGGATGAAAATAAACTGGTTCTGGATAAATTTTTATTTATGCGTGAAATGTATCAGGAGGCACTTCGTGACAAACGCCAGTACAAGAAACAGATTCTTGGAAGCCGGGACAGCTTTGGCAAGATTTTTGATATCACGAGAAAGTTGGATGTTATCATGCCACAGGAATTGTTTCTTGAAACGATGCATGTGATGGAAGATGTCCTTGAAAATAATACGTTTGCTTTCTATTCTGTCGGAAAGAATCAGTATTTTGGACGTTTGGAGATTGCATCGAGCGGAATGAATGATGTATTCCCAAAATCTGTCAGGTTAAGTGATTATCCGGAGATAATGGAAAAGATAAAAGCCGGAGAAGTATGGGCGAACCGCGATTTGATAAATGGATATCCAATGTATATAAACGGAATTCGAAGAGAAGGACAGCTTGTGATGCTGATTGTTGTGAAGGAAGCAAATGGGGAACAGCTTTCTCTCTATTATCTGAATTTATTTAAAATTCTGTGTGGTCTGGTTGAGACTTCTCTTTTACGGGCACTGGATTATCAGGAGGCAATTGAGAATAAAAAATATGTTGCGGGTACACGTATATTGAAGCCGGAATATTTTAAAGAACGTTTGGATTCGTTCCATTCTATGAGAGAGGAAAGACGAGGGTCATATGTTCTTCTCAAATTGGAGTATCCGAATATGTCACTTGCACAGGCAGATGAAGTCCTGCAGAATTCAGTACGTGAAAATGATGTCTGGGGCATTTCGGAAAATGAAGAGCTGTTCATTATCCTTTCACAGACAGAACAAACGGCATTGCCAATTGTATTGGAAAGACTGGAAAACGACGGATTTATTTGTCATGAAATGGACGCCCCGGCTGGTGGAAAATAAGAGATTTACAGGAGAAACACGATGATTCGGACAGTGTTTGGCATACTTTTAATCCTATTACATATAATTTGTTGCATATTGGTCTGGTTTGGGATAAAAACACATGCATTGAAAGTAAAAAAATATCTGATGGCACTTGTGATATTTGTTCCTTTCTGGGGGATACTCTGTGTGCTTATTTTACATCTGCAGGTTTTGACGAAAACAGACAATGTGGTTGAAGCCGGAGTGGAGAAACTCCGTGTAAATGAGGAAATTTATAAAAATAATATCCGTGCAGCATCTGATACGGATAAGAAAGTCGTTCCGCTGGAAGAGGCACTTTTGATCAATGAGCCTGAGCTTCGGAGGGAATTGATTATGGATGTGTTAAATGACAATCCGGAGGAATATATGGATCTTTTGAAGCAGGCCCGCATGAATGAAGATGTAGAAGTAGTACATTATGCAATTACAGCGATGGTTGAGCTTTCGAAAGAGTATGATTTCCGTATGCAGAAATTGGAAAAATTATATGCGGCGTCTCCGAATGATCCGGAGATATTAAAGCAGTACTGTGATTTTATGGAAGAATATTTGAACCAGGGGATTCTGGAAGCACAGATGGAGAAAATGCAGCGCGAGCGTTATATCCGTATGCTCAGACAGAAACTGTCGTTAAAGCCGGAGCTTCATACGTGTATTTGTCTGTTTAAGAATCTGATGATAAATGGAGATTATGTTCAGGCGGAAGAAGTTCTGAATATGATAGATGAGAAATGGCACCGCAGGGAGGAGTTCTGGCTTTTGAAGATACAATATCTGGCAGAGCAGAAAAGAGGAAACGAACTGCATGAGAGTTTAAGACAGATGAAGGAAGAACACATTTATCTGTCATCGAAGAGTAAGGAGGCATTGGCTTTTTGGCTAGATTGATACATTCACTGAAAACATTTCCATTTAAAAGTATGCTTGTGATCTTAAGTGTTTTTATGATGATCGCAGTTGTCCTTTTTGCAGAACGGAGTGGAATTCACTATACAGAAAAAAACAGACAGATTAATTATCTGGATAAGAATGAGGTTGTTACAGAAAAAACAGCTGTAAAAACATTGAAGAAAACGTGCCTGGTGCTTCGAAACAGTGGGGATGTATCAAGCAATCAGGCATGGGAACAATTTCAGCAGATATTTAATGATATGAAAATCGGAACCGATGTGGTTGATGTGCAGACGGCTTCTGGTATTCCTGATTATCATAATTATGAAACGGTTGTTGTTTTGCTAAGTGATATCAGTCCGCTAAAAGAGAATCTGGTGAATTTGTGCGAATGGGTTTCGGATGGTGGAAATGTTCTTTTTGCCATGACACTTCAAAAGACGGCATATACATCGATGATAGAGCAGAAAATCGGAATTATTTCCTCCGGGTATGATAATTCTGTTGTGGACAGTATTTATTTTGATTCTGATTTTATGCTTGGTGGTGGAGAGTCTTATGCAATTACGGATGCTTTTGAGTCAGCATGGTCGGTTCAGGTAAGCGAGAAGGCAAAGGTCTATGCGAGAATAAAAGATAAAAATGGACAACCATTAATATGGGAAAACAGTTATGGCAAAGGTAAATTTGTAGTAGATAATTTTGGTTTATATGAGAAGGCAGTACGAGGATTCTATGCGGCGTCATACAGTCTGCTTACGGATGTGGGCGTTTATCCTGTGATCAATGGTTCCGTGTTTTATCTGGATGATTTTCCGTCACCGGTTCCAAGTGGAGATGGAACCTATGTAAAACGTGATTATGATATGAGCATCAAAGATTTTTACGCAAACATATGGTGGCCGGATATGCTGGAAATTGCTTCAGATTATAATATTCATTATACCGGAGTAATCATCGAGAACTATGAGGATGAGACGAATGGAAAGATAGAGAAACAGACAGATACTTCTCGTTTCCAGTATTTTGGAAACATGCTTCTTCATCAGGGAGGAGAACTGGGATATCATGGATACAATCATCAGCCGCTGAGTCTTTCAAATACGGATTATGGTGATGTACTTCCATATAATACATGGAAAAGTGAAGATGCTATGAAGAATGCGGTGAATGAGCTGCTCCGATTTGGAAACGAGATGTTTCCGGGGGTTACAATGTCAGTTTATGTGCCTCCTTCCAACGTGTTATCGGAAGAAGGAAGAAAGATGCTTGCAAAGGATTTTCCGGAGATTAAAACGATTGCAAGTAATTATTTTCAAGGCGATTTTGCCTATGTGCAGGAATTTGAGGTTGCAGAGGATGGAATTGTGGAACAGCCACGTATTACTTCCGGTGCGATTGTAGATGATTATATGAAGATGGCGGCGTTGTCTGAGCTGAATATGCATTTTGTGAATACACATTTCCTACACCCGGATGACCTTCTGGACGAGGACCGCGGTGCAAAGCTTGGCTGGGAGAAGCTGAAAGCAAATCTGAACAATTATATGGAATGGCTGGATGAGTCGGCACCATCTTTGAGAAAGATGACAGGAAGTGAGCTGTCCGGGGCAATCCAGCGTTACGGAGCAGTGACATTTACAAAGGAAGTAACAGAAAAAGAAATTCGGTTGACGCTTGAAAATTTTTATGATAAAGCATATTTTATGGTGCGTATCAATGAAGGTACACCGGGTAATGTTTCGGGTGGAGCGCTTACGCACCTTACAGGAAATCTTTATCTGCTTGAGGCTGACGAAGCGACAGTAACGATTGAGCGGCAATTAGAAAAGGAGTAAAAGTTGAGGATTTGTCTCATATTAGAGGGATGCTATCCCTATATATTTGGCGGTGTATCTACGTGGATGCATCAGTATATAAATGAAATGAAGGAGCATGAGTTTGTTCTGTGGGTAATCGGTGCGAACGCAAAGGATAAGGGAAAATTTGTCTATGAGCTTCCGCCAAATGTTACGGAAGTTCATGAGGTTTTTTTGGATGATGCCCTGCGTGTAAAAGAGTCGGGGAAAATGCATCACGTATTTACTGAAGAAGAGGTGGAAAGTCTGAAAGAGCTGATGTTATGTAAACGTCCGGATTGGGAAATTTTGTTCCGTCTTTATCATGAGCAGAAAATCAATCCGATGTCATTTCTAAAAAGTGAAGAATTTTTAAATATATTGACGAAGTGCTGTCTGACAGAGTATCCTTATACCCCGTTTGCGGATGCATTTCACACGATGCGTTCCATGCTGCTTCCGGTATTGTATCTGATGGGCAGCGAAGTGCCAAAAGCAGATGTCTACCATGCAATTTGCACAGGATATGGCGGTCTGCTTGCGTGTCTGGGCGGTTATGTATATAAGAAGAGAGTGCTTTTGACGGAGCATGGGATTTATACAAGGGAACGTGAGGAAGAAATCATACGTGCGAAATGGGTACAGCCGGCGTTTAAGAAACAGTGGATTGCATTTTTCTATATGTTGTCGGATATTATTTACAAGCGGGCTTTTCTGGTTTCGTGTCTGTTTACGAATGCTATGCATACGCAGGTGCAGATGGACTGCGATAAGGATAAGTGCCGTGTGATTGAAAATGGAATTAATTATGACAGACTTTCCTCTATTCCGCTGAAAGAGGATGATGGCTGGGTTGATATCGGGGCAATCGTTAGAATGGCACCGATCAAAGACATTAAGACGATGATCTATGCGTTTTATGAGTTGTCTACACGAAGAGAGAATGTGCGGCTACATATTATGGGCGGCGTTGATGACGAGGCGTATGCTAAGGAATGTTATGATTTGGTTGAGCAGCTTCATTTGGAAAATGTGCTTTTTACCGGGCGTGTGGATATTGTTTCTTATATGGAAAAACTGGATTTTACGATTTTGACAAGTATATCGGAGGGACAGCCATTATCTGTATTGGAATCGTTTGCGGCAAGACGTCCTTGTGTTACGACAGATGTAGGATGCTGCCGGGAGCTTTTGGCGGGAAATGAGGAAGACGCTTTTGGAATTGCAGGGTATTGTGTGCCTCCTATGTACAGGGAAGGGCTTGCACAGGCTATGGATCGGATGTGTGAGTCTAGGTCGCGCAGACTTCGTATGGGCGAAAATGCACAGAAACGTGTAGAGGCATATTATCGGAAGGAAGGGATGGTTGAAAAATACCGGAAACTCTATCAGGAGGTGGAAGAGGCAGATGGCCGGAATCGGATTTGAGTTAAAAAAATTATTTCAGAAACGTGGACTTGCAGCAACTGTAAGGGCATACGGATATGCCGGAGTAATCTGTACCGGACCGATGCTTCTTGGTATTGTGCTGTTGGTAGGAGTTTCCTTTCTGTGTGATCAGACCGGTGCGACAAGACATAATAGAGAATTATTAATCTGCATGATTACTTATACACTTTTGGTGTCGCTGACTGTAACTAGTTTCTTTTCCATGGTAGTGACGAGATATATTGCGGATATGCTTTATGAAGAACGGCATGAAGCAATTTTGTCTTCCTTTTGGGGCTCGACAGGGATATTGCTTGTTGTCGGCGGGATTATGTATGGGATTTTTCTTATGTTTTCTGGGATAAATCTGATAGATCAGTTTTTGTGCCTGGAATTTTTCGGAGAGTTGATCGTCACATGGAATGCGATGAGTTACCTGACGGCAATCAAGGATTATAAAGGAATCTTAATATCGTTTGTGACAGCAGTTTTCGTATCACTCATTGTTGGATTTTTACTTATCATAATCGGGATTCCTCATGTAGAGGGGATGATGATAGCAGTAACAATCGGATATGGAATTATGCTTCTGTGGGATGTGACATTGTTGTACCGGTATTTTCCACAGAGTGAAATGAGTGCATTTTCATTTCTGCGCTGGGTAGATGAATTTCTGCCGCTTGCATTTACCGGATTATTTACAAATATCGGCTTGTTTACACATTTGGTGATTATGTGGTTTAGCCCGATCCATGTACATGTGCAGGGATTGTTTTATGGAGCGCCATACCATGATGTCCCGGCGATGATCGCATATTTGACAATTCTCATTACAACAGTGAATTTTGTTGTATCGGTGGAAGTGAATTTTTATCCGAAATACCGAAATTATTATAGTCTGTTTAATGACAAAGGAGAAATTAAGGATATTTTGCAGGCCGGACAGGAGATGAGAAAGGTATTAAATATGGAGTTGAAATATACGGCATTAAAGCAGCTCCTTACAACGGCACTTGTCATCTCATTAGGGCAGCCGCTTCTGGAGCTTCTTCCGCTTGGATTCAATGACCTTATGGAAGGGTATTTCAGAACACTTTGTGTCGGATATGGACTTTATGCAGTTGCAAATACGATGATGCTGATACTTTTGTATTTTACGGATTATAAAGGTGCTTTGTTTGCGACAGGAATGTTTGCGGCATGTACATGCACATTTACCTGTGTATCATTATTCTTTCCACAAGTATATTATGGTTTTGGATTTCTTTTGGGAAGTGCAGTGTTCTTTTTGATCAGTGCCCTTCGGCTTGGATATTTTATTAAAAAACTTCCGTACTATATTTTGAGTGTGCAACCGGTTGTTGCGGAAGATAAAACCGGATTTTTCACACGAATGGGACATTTCCTTGAAGAGAAAGTAGAAAGGGGAGATAACATTGAAGTTTTATAAATCAATTGCGATAAGCTGTGCTGTGCTTTTTGCAGTGTCGTCTTGTCTTACAGGATGTACATTTTCCGGACAAGATAAGGCTGCATCGGGTGAAAAGAAGCAGTCGGAAGAGTCTGTGAAAAAAGAAGAAGTGCAGGATATTAATGAAGTGCATTTGCGGGATAAGGACAGTCTTTATGCAAATGATGACGAGACAAGCGTTGTGACGATGTACCTTACGGTTTCTAAGGGAAATTCTTCGGAAGGTACAAATCATACGTGGGAGGAGATAAACACGTATTCTGCTTATGATTATGACAAAATGGGCGTTGCGCGTTATCAAAGTGCGGCACTTCTTCAGGTTGGTGATGAGTCGGGTCCAAAAAGCGGTGAAGTGGGATATGGAGAAGATGTCCCGAATGCTACGGTGCAGATCAGGGGGCAGACTTCAAGCCGCAATGCACAGAAGAACTATAAGATTGAGTTGAAGAAAAATAAAGGGACCTGGCGGGGACAACGCACGATTAATCTGAATAAACATCAGACGGAGGGGATGCGTTTCCGTAATAAGCTCTCTTATGATTTATTGAAGGGCATCCCGCAGCTGATGTCTCTGCGTACACAGTTTGTACATTTGTATGTAAGGGATCTTAGCAAAGGGGACAATGCAGAATTTCAGGATTATGGATTATATACGCAGGTAGAGCAGCTCAATAAGACTGGAATGAAAAACCATGGAATGGATTCGAATGGACAGCTATATAAGATTAATTCATTTGAGTTTTATCGGCATGAAGATGTGATAAAGAAAGAGGATGACCCAACTTATGATCAAACAGCATTTGAAAAGCTTTTGGAAATCAAAGGCGATTCGGACCATACGAAACTGATTAATATGTTGACGGCGCTCAATGATAATTCACAGTCGATCGATAGCGTTTTGGAGAAATATTTTGACAGGGAAAATCTGACATATTGGATGGCGTATCAGATATTGACCGGAAATGTAGATACGCAGAATCGTAACACGTATCTGTACAGTCCTCAGAATTCGAATACCTGGTATCTGATTCCATGGGATAATGATGGTTCTTTTATGAGGACAGAATATGCAATTCAAAATCGTTCAGATCAGGGAAGCTGGGAATGTGGAGTCAGCAATTACTGGGGAAATGTTCTTTTCCAGAGGTGTCTGCAGTCGGATGATTTTCGAGAGGAATTGGATACGGCTGTTTCGGATGTGAAGTCGTATCTGAGTGAGGAGCGGATAAGTGGCATGATACAGGCGTATCGTACAGTTACTCAGACATATTTGAAAAAAATGCCGGATCAGATGTATGCACCATTGACGGATGCAGAATATGAGACAATCGCATCGGCGATTCCGTCTGAAGTAGAGCAAAATTATAAGCTGTATAAGGAAAGCCTGAAAAAACCGATGCCATTTTATATCGGAGTACCGACGATTGATGGAAACACCTTGAAGTTTAACTGGGATGCATCATATGATTTTAATGCGGAAGATATTACATACACTGTTGAGCTGGCGAAGGATTATCAGTTTAAAGAAGTTGTTTATCGCCAGGAAAATCTGTTAATTCCGGAAGCACAGACAACAGTGCCGGCAGACGGACAATATTTCTTACGTGTCCGTGCGACAAATGCATCTGGGAAGACGCAGGATGCATTTGATTATTACGTGACGGATGATGGAAAAAATTATGGTATGAAATGCTTCTACATTACGGGTGGAACAAATATTGAGGAAGATATATATGTGGAATAAAAAGTCAAAGGAATGTTTCCGAAACGAATGGAAATATCTGATCAGTACCAGCGAGAAAGACTTGCTGGAGTTGAGGATGCGCCATATATTAAAAAAAGATCCGCACGCCGGAGACAATGGCTATATGATTCGGAGTCTGTACTTCGAGGATTATTTCAACAGTGCTTACGATGAGAAAGAATCAGGTATTCTGATGCGTAAAAAATACAGGATACGTATTTACGATTATAGTGACCGCTCTATAAAATTGGAGCGGAAAAAGAAATATGGAAGCTATATTTACAAAGAAAGCGCACCGCTTACAAAGGAAGAATTTTATAAAATATTAAATGGCGAGTATGAATTCTTGCTGACCAGTAAATATCCTCTGTGCAGAGAATTTTATGTAGAATGTATCAGCAATCTTATGCGTCCACGAACAATCGTTGATTACGAAAGAGTTCCATGGATAATGGATGAAGGAACGGTCAGGATTACATTTGACAGTGATGTAAGAGCGGCAGTTGGAGGATATGATATCTTTGACAGCACCCTTCCAACCTTACCGGTGCTTGAACAGGGTAAGACAGTCATGGAAGTAAAATTTACAGAAATGCTTCCGCAGATAGTGAGGAATTTGCTTTTGCCAAATGCACAGGAATTTACGGCAGTGTCAAAGTATGTACTTTGTTATGAAAAATCACGATATTTACATGGGTTTGAATATTGGAACGAAACACAAGAGAGGAAAATATTATGAGTGTACAAGATATGATTAAAAAGTCAGTATTGGAGTCTGGCGTATTTGATAGTTTTAATGTACCGCAGATGACAATTTCATTGGTTGTAGCATTGCTTCTCGGTGCAGTTATCTATATGGTTTACAGTAAATTTTATGTTGGAGTGATCTTTTCAAGAAGTTTTGCTGTTACACTGGTCGGTATGACACTTCTTACTTGCATGGTCACACTGGCAATCAGCACGAATATCGTTATTTCCCTCGGTATGGTCGGTGCGTTGTCTATTGTCCGTTTCCGTACAGCGGTAAAAGATCCAATGGACTTGCTTTATCTTTTCTGGGCAATTACGACAGGTATCACAGCCGGTGCAGGAATGTATTTGCTTGCACTGATTGCAGCTGTAGTTATGATTATAATGATTTATCTGTTTTATCATAAGCAGCAGAAAGGAAAAATCTATATTGTTGTGATCCATTATCTTGGGGATGATGCAGGAGATGAAATTATCCGCAGCTTCGGAAAGATGAAATATTTCATCAAGTCTAAAACGATGCGTGGAGAAAAAACAGAATTGGCAGTAGAAGTATTCTGCCGCCAGAATGATCTCGACTTTACAGAAAAGATTCGAAATATTGAAAACGTGCAAGACGTTACATTGATCCAATATAACGGAGAATATCACGGGTAGTGCCGGTTGGGTGCCGGGGAGTGCCATTGGGGACGGGGTTAGTGGCTTTTTTTGCAAAGCGAAAAAAGCCACTAACCCCGTCCCCAATGGCACTCCCTGGCACCCTTTTTCTGTCTAAGGAAAGATATTTGTTTCTTTTTCATTTTGGCGGACTTCCCTTATATACATTTAATTAATGATTGTAGATATTTATAAGGTAAAGAAGTTGAGATAAGACCGTGTGAGAAATACGTTATTGGCCCAATCATGAAAGAGGGAGGACGAGTAAAATGAAAAAGTTTATTGCATTGAGTTTAGCAGCAATTATGGTAGTTTCTGTATGTGCTTGTGGAAGTGAAAAAACAAAATCAGCGGGAAAAGAGATTTTTTCATGCTATGATCTGGAAGTCCAGAACTTTGTAGAGTCCTTTGATGCATCAGAAATTGTAACAATGATTTATCAGAAGAATCATGATGTGTCGGAAAAATTTATTCTGGAAGACAAAAAGCAGATCAACAAACTATTTCAGGCACTTTGTAAAGTAGAAGTATTGGAAAAGACAGAAGAGAGAGCATCTGATTATGATGATATTTTTATTTTTACTCTGCGAACAGCGCAGGCATTTACATTTGCGTTCAATCAGCACCATCTGGTAATTGGAAATGATGCTTATTATGTTCAAGGCGATGAGGAACTATGGAAAATTGCAAAAGAAATCTCGTCAAGTGAGAACGCGACAGGAGCGGTAAAAGGTCAGATGGAAGATTATCAGAAGAAAGAAGAATCGCAGCAAGAGAAAATTAAAGTTATTCCTACAGCAGCAGAACAGGTCGTATTGGAAGATTATCAGACTTCAGAATTCAGTATGAAACTTCCAACAGGTTGGGTGGTAAATTCCGGAGGTAATGGGATGGCATTTAGTCTTTGTGCATACGATCCGCAGAACCCGGTCAATCAAGTATTTGTACTTTTAAAAGCAATGCCACTGATGCATGATCCGAATAGCAGAAGTTATTATGAACAATCCCAGCAAATGTATGGCGGAAACTATTATATTATGGCAGACGCACCGGCGTTGGAGAATCCGTCCACAGAAAATTTCTATCAGATTTTCTCAAGCTATGCATCGTTTGCGGAGAAAGATGAACCATCTTATTATGGATATACATTTCCAAGGTTCCATGATTTTACTGTGATGGAGGCGTTTGAAAGTAATTCGAATATGAAATCTATTGCAATTAATCCTGCATTGCTACGTGCAAGTTTCACGGATGAAAGCGGAAGAAGAGGAGAAGGAATGTTTACGGCGGATGTTGTAGATTTTTCAGGAAATCTGCAGGATGCATCGTGGATGTTTGGATTTGATACAGGTTATTATATGGCGTACAATATCATGGCAGTCACTGCAGAAGAAAACAGTTTTATTGACTGGGAAAGTATTTTGTGTCAGTGCCTTGCTAGTATCGACTTTACAGATGCTTTTGTCAGTAATGCGATTGCGCAGAGTAATGAGACAGTGGCGAATTCCAGACAGTTGAGTCAGACATTGAGTGATACATCTGATATGATTATGTCTTCCTGGGAAACAAGAAATACAAGCGATGATATTATTCGTCAGAAGCAGAGCGATGCAACGCTTGGTTTTGAGAGAATTTATGATACGGAGAAAGATAAAATATATAAAGCTACAAATGGGTGGAGTGATAAATATGCAGATGACAGATTCAAGCTTGTGACAGATGATAGCATGTATACAAGACCGATTGATGGATATATTGATTACTGAGACCAAATAGGGACGGAGTTTAGAGGCCATTGGGGACGGGGTTATCCGGCTTTTTGCTTGCAAAAAAGCCGGATAACCCCGTCCCCAATGGCCTCTTTGGTCTCCTTATAATGCAGTCGTGGAGCTTGTCAATCTTGTAGCTGATGCGGTATCACGAAAAACTTATACGGGTGCAGCTGTGGACTGGTATGTAAAGGCAGAGGATATTGTCTTGAAGAATAAAAGCAATCAGAACGCAGGAAACCCACAGAACCATGCTCCGCAGGGACAGCCGAAAAAATAAACTGATACCTAGATTTTCGTTGTAATGGATATATGTAGCTGTTATAATGTGGAAATGAAAAAACACTTAGATTTTATCTTTCGTATTGTATATGAAAAATACCATAAAATGAAAAAGCAAAGAATATTTGCGTAAAAAAATAGCAATGAAAAAAGCTCATTGCTTGTTATTTTAGAGATTATAGATAAAAATGTAATTGTAAGGAGGTAGGAATATGCAATTAGGTCAGGCAATTGCACAAATCAGAAAGGAACGAGGGCTGACACAAGAAGCTTTTGCAAAAGTCTTTAATGTAACAAGGCAAACGGTTTCAAATTGGGAGAACGAAAAGAGCTATCCAGATTTATCTACATTAGTAAAAATTAGTGATGAGTTTAATGTCTCTCTTGATGTTTTGCTGAAAGGAGATTTTCGTATGGTAAAAGATATTGATAAGAAGATAAAAAAACAACCATTCTATATAGGTATTATAATCGGTTTAATCGTTATTGTTATTGCTTTATTTTCCTTTATTTACGTCAATGACAAAAGGCTTAGTGATACTACAAAAGACTATGCAGATTTTATGTTAAACTCTGTGGTATCAATAGAGATACATGATTCCCAAAGCGGCGAGCTGATAACAAAATATGGAGATAAAAGTAGTATAGATAAGGTCAATGCTATCTTAGATATTGAAAATTGGGAAAAAGTAGAGAATATAGATAAAAACATCAGTCCTATATATACCTTAGAATTATATTGCAATACTACGAAGCAAGATACAGACGATGATATAAAAGAGATCACCATTTATAGTAATGGAAAATATGTATCATTTTTTACTACTTCACCAGGAGGAGTAAAGCAAAACTATAAAACTAATATTGATATTGCGGAATTGATAGGTAAATAACAATTCAGTAAAATTCAGTTTGACAACTTCATAATCATAGGGATAGCGACGGATGTTTGTGCATTGGTCGCTTTTCTATATTACCACTTTTATTATGACAGTTTCAAAAAGCTCCTGCATCGTCAAAAGCTGGCAAAAATGGTACTGGAAAACAAGTGGTATGAAGCCGATATCGTACAATCCCGTCCCAAACTAGTCTACTAACTGGTTCCCTAACAAATTCTACTTCTGAGGGGTGTGTTTTTTCTCTGAAATAGAGTACGATTAAAATAAAAAGGGAGGTAGCTGAATGGATCTTATTAAAATTGGAAAATACATTGCAGGTAAGCGAAAGTCATTGGGGATGACACAAAAGCAACTGGCAGAAAAATTAGGTATGAGTGATAAGTCTGTTTCTAAATGGGAGCGAGGAGTTTGCCTGCCGGATGTATCTGTTTATAAAGAACTTTGTTCAATTCTTGGTATTAGCCTCAATGAGTTTCTGGCTGGAGAAGATATAGCCCAAGAGAATATAATTCAGAAGTCAGAAACAAATATTATTGAAATAATCAGAGACAATATAAATAAACAGAAATGTCTAAAGATTATGAAATGTATATTATTAGTTATATCTATTTGTGCGGTATCAGTAATCGGATTTATCATATACCAGTTGAAAAAACCACAGAATTATATTTCTCCTATTGTAAAGGATAGCATAGAAATGCAGACGGCAGAATTACTTGCTGGACCAGATGGAGCATTTGTTTACAAATTTATCACAACGGATGAATATAAAAAACTCAGAGTATATATTTATCAATACGAATCAGGAAAATTAAGTAATCAGGATAAAGTTGAAATGGGGTTTGAAGATATTGCTTCGCCAAAAAGTGGTGAAATTGTAATGGTGCCGGATTTCGATAATTATGTAATTAAATTAATTGTTTCCGGAGATGGAAGTAAGTTGTCAACTGAAATTCCTATTTTAGAAAATGTAGAGAATCGAGAATATTATGGCAGAGCAGCAACTGAAATAAAAAATGTTATAGACATCAGATACAATAAGCAACAGCCGCTTATTGCTTTTGTTTATGATGATGACGAAATGAGTGTTCCAACTTTAGATGACTTTATAAACAGTCAAACAGATTTTCTTTCAAAAAATGATTATGTGTATTATGTAGCATTTGAGTTTTGTAAATAGTGCCAGTTAGGGACGGAGTTTTCTGGCTTTTTTTGCGAGCAAAAAAGCCAGAAAACTCCGTCCCTATTTGGTCTGAATCATAATCTGACATTTTCAAAAGATACAGAGTTTGAGATGTTTCGGATT
>OGCN01000549.1_pt1 | contig 59364 bp, 48 predicted proteins | sample 1570181 | NCBI WGS metagenome assembly OGCN01 (sample SAMEA4370584, study PRJEB24528) | human gut metagenome | reverse complement strand
AAACCACTCCTGTGCAAGCACATCGTGGTTTCAGGCTTTTGACCCTGGCATCATAAAATTAAAAGTATATAATTAAGGAGTTTGATTATGGAAAATTCAACGATTACATTTATTACGGATCAGCTGAAAGCTCTGACCTCTATTCCAAGTCCGTCCGGCTTCACAAAAGAAGTGGCACAGTATCTGGTTTCCACCTTAGAAGAAATGGGATTTACACCGGAACGTTCCCGCAAAGGCAATATCTGTGTAACAATCGGTGGGGAAGGAAGTCCGCTGATCCTGGCCGCTCATGTAGATACGTTAGGTGCCATGGTGCGTTCCATCAAGAGCAACGGCCGCCTGCGTCCGACGACACTGGGCGGACATCAGTGGTGCACGGCTGACGGTGAAAACTGCACCGTACATACAAGAGATGGAAAAGTATACACAGGTGTCGTATTAAACAAGGAACCGTCCGCACACGTAGCGGATCAGAAAGTAGAAGCGACAGAGGAAAATATGGAAATCCTGCTGGATGAGAATGTGAGTACAGAGAAAGATGTAAAAGTACTGGGCATACAGGTGGGTGATATCATTGCTATGGATCCCCGCACGGTTGTAACTCCAAGCGGTTACATAAAAAGTCGTTTTCTGGATGATAAACTTTCTGCTGCTATCCTGCTTGGTATTGCAAAAGAAGTGGCTGAGAAAACAATTACTTTGAATCGCAAAGTTTCCTTATTATTTACTGTTTATGAGGAAGTCGGACACGGTGGAAGCTCCATCCCGGCAGATACCGAAGAAATGATCTGCGTGGATATGGGCTGTGTCGGTGATGATCTGGGTTGTACCGAGCGCATGGTATCCATCTGTGCAAAGGATTCCGGTGGACCTTACAACTATGATCTGGTAACAGAGCTGTCCGAACTTGCAAAAGCAAACGGTCTTGACTATGCGATCGACGTATATCCGCATTATGGCTCTGACGTAGAAGCCAGCCTGCGCGGCGGCTTTGATATCCGCCACGGACTCATCGGACCGGGTGTCTATGCATCCCACAACTATGAGCGCTCTCATATAGACGGAGTCAGAAATACGATTGCACTGTTAAAGGCATATTTAGGTAAATAACCAGCTGACAGAAAATTCAAGTCGAACGCACGTGAGACTTGGTGCGTGATTCTGGTCAGCGAAAGCTGACATATTCTTCTCAGAATCACTGCGCATCCCCGCGGAGCGTTTATCTCAGTCGGAGATTGTACTCCCACTGAAAAAGACTTGTTATTACTCACCACTTGCAGAAGTGGGAGTCTTCTCGACTGAGATAAAAAAATCGCAGGGTGATGAATTTCTCAGCATCCTGCGGTTTTCTTTAATCCTGAAGTACACTTAAATCAAGTGTGTAGATATAATCCTCCGGAACCGTTCTCTTTTCCAAAAATCCTGCCATATAAATCGGACAGTAAAAAATCTGATCTTTCACTTCTATATTTTCATTACAAAATACAATGGCATTCTGAATATGATAATTTGGACTTTCCAACACATGATTTAATGCACGGTGTTTTGTATAATCCTTTCCGGATTTTACTTCAAGTGGCAATGCCTCCCCCTCAAACTCAATAACAAAATCCAGTTCCCCCTGTTTTTTGTTATTAAAGTAATATACCTCAAATCCATGTGCACACAGTTCCTGTGCAACTGCATTTTCATAAACCGATCCAAAATTAATATTGTTTTCTTTATTTAATATCCTGATCTGCAAACCATCTGCGTACATTGCTGCAAGCAGTCCCACATCAGAAAGGAATAATTTGAACAAATTTGTTGCTTTTGACAGAAGCAACGGAACCTGTGGCTCCTGAACACAATAAACCGGCAGTGCCACCCCGGCTTCTTTCAGCCAGATGAAGCTATGCTCATATCTTGAAAATTTGAAGTTCTCATTTAAGTTTTTTAAAATAAAGCGTTTGTTCTTACTGTTCAGTTCACTTGGAATCAACTGGAAAATCTCCTCCAGATAGAGTTTATGCTCCGGATCATACCTGGCAATATCTTTTTTGTACAGCTGGATGATTCCTTTCTGAACCTGCATCACTTCATTCAGATTATTTGTATCCAGATATCGCTGTACAGCCGCCGGCATACCGCCAACAATCAGATACAATCGAAACAGATCCATCATTCTGTCATGAATCAGACCATCCACAGGGATCTTTTCTTCAAAACAGTTTTTTAATTTGTCCAGAACCTTTTCCGATACACGGTTTGCCTTGCAAAATTCAAAAAAATCCATGGGGAACATCTCATAAATCGACATGTAACCAACCGGAACCGATCGTATATCCTTTAATTCCACTCCAAGCAGCGACCCACTGAGAATATAGCGATAACTGCCTTCTTCGACTAAAAATTTAATAGCAGTCACGATTTCCCTGCATTCCTGGACTTCATCAAAAAATATCATTGTCCGGTCTTTTTCCATGGGAATGTCTGTCAATGCGGAGATTCTCATTAATATATCATCACTTCCGGTAGCATTTTCAAACAAAGCAACCGCCTGTGGCATCTCAAGAAAATTAATCTCGATCACATATTTGAAATGCTGCTTTGCGTACTCCCGGATACAGTACGTTTTTCCTACCTGCCGGGCTCCTGTAACCATCAGAGCCGCTTTCTTTTCTTTTTCAAAAAATTGTTCGATTCGCTCTGTTATGCTTCGATACAGCATGTTACACCTCCTGCTTTTTACAGTTTTCCCTGTTATATCCTTAGTATGCCATGTTTTTTCTTATCCCGCAAGTATGTTTGTCCGTTTTTCCAATACTTTTTCGACTGCTTTTGTCCGCTTTTCCAATACTTTTTCGACTGCTTTTGTCCGCTTTTCCAACACTTTTTCGACTGCTTTTGTCCGTTTTTCCAACACTTTTTTGACTGCTTTTGTCCGTTTTTCCCAAAAGAACGAAAAAAAATGTACCGAAACAGCGTATTGTATTGCTCTTTCGGTACACAGGTGTCTGATCCTTGATTATAATCCGCTATTCTTCATCTGCCATGCTGACCCGCTCGATGTGCATAGCCAGATAGCCGATCTCCAATTCCTCGAGCGGCTTATGTAATGCATGGCTGAGATGATCACATACGGTGGTTGCCAGTTCAAAAGCATCCGGAAAATTGTGCTGTACATAGTCATTCATATTGACTTTCAGAGATTCCCCTTTCAGTACACGGGCAACCATATATTTCACATGGTTCATCAGCCGGTTATAACTCAATGACATGACATTGATGCGGATGCCCCGCTGCTCTTCGATCACGGAAACGCAGTCCCGCACAGCACGCGCCATCTGCATCGAGACAGATACGGATTCTTTTTCCAGTGCAGAATGAATATGCAGCGCCACATATCCGATCTCATCCTCGTCAATGTCGATCTGCTTTTCCTCTTTCAGAATCGTCTGTATCATAGAGGCCACCTTAAATTCTGAATGGAACAGCGTCTTGATATCTTCAGTCAGCGGATTGGAGATCTTCTCTCCCTTCTGCAGACGCTGGACGGCAAATGCGATATGATCTGCCATCGGAAACAAGATACTCCGGTCGATTTTTCCAAAATGCCGCTCCGCTTCATTCAAAATCCGATTCGCCATCTGAAAATATTCCGGCTGGATGGATTTGATCAGTTCCGCCGCGTCTCCTCTTGAAGAGGTCTCCTGTAAAGAATACACCGTACAGTCTGCAGGCTGTTCAAAACGCTCCCCAGGCTTTTTTCCAAATCCGACGCCTTTTCCCAGCAGGACATATTCTTTGCTGTCATTCATATCAAGGGCAATCACCCCGTTATGGTTTAGTACTTTACATATACGATACACGATTCGCTTCCTTCTCCCACAATAAATAGTTTGTAATACAACTGTAATACTATTATTTTAACACAGAATTTTTCATTTTCATACCCATAAAATTCAAGTCGAACGCACGTGAGACTTGGTGCGTGATTCTGGTCAGCGAAAGCTGACATATTCTTCTCAGAATCACTGCACATCCTCGCGGAGCGTTTATCTCAGTCGGAGATTGAACTCCCACTGAGAAAGATTTGTTATTACTCACCACTTGCAGAAGTGGGAGTCTCAACTCAGACTGAGATCAATTCTGCGAAAAACAAAACTCAACTCTGCCAGGGAGTACACAACGGTGTATGTACACAACTATGTATAGAACTATGTATGTATAGAAAAACAGACAGTCGCACATTCTTTTCGAATATACGGCTGCCCGTTTTCTATATTTCAGTCCGAAATTACTGTTCCATTCACTAATTTGCAGTATATTCCCGGATGTTTTTGCGAACTTTCAGCACCATGGACGGAGCTACGGAAAGTTCATCTACTCCCATCTCCATAAATGCATCTGTCAGTTCCAGATCTGCGCCAAGTTCTCCGCAGATACCGGCCCATTTTCCACATTTGTGTGCATTTTCCACAACCATACGGATCATGCGCAAAATCGCTTTGTGATGCGCGTTGTAAAAATCATCCAGTTTAGCATTCTGACGGTCAATCGCCAGTGTATACTGTGTCAGGTCGTTGGTTCCGATACTGAAGAAATCCACCATCTCTGCCAGTTCATCGCTGATCATCACAGCTGCCGGTGTCTCGATCATGACACCCTGCTCCGGCATTTTATACGGGATTCCCGCTGCATCCAGCTCAGCCCGTACTTCTTCTACAATGGCAAAAATCTGCTCCACTTCCTCTGTGGAAGTGATCATCGGATACATCACAGACAGATTTCCATATACCGCTGCACGAAGTAACGCACGCAGCTGTGTCTTGAAAATCTCCGGCTGCTTCAGACAGATACGGATGGCACGATAGCCCATGGCCGGATTATCCTCCTGACCGAGGTTAAAATAATCCACCTGTTTGTCTGCACCGATGTCCAGTGTCCGGATGATCACTTTTTTGCCTGCCATCAGCTGCAGCGCCTGTTTGTATGCATTGAACTGCTCTTCCTCTGTCGGAAAATCCGTTTTTCCAAGATACAGGAATTCACTTCGGAACAGGCCAATACCTTCCGCATCATTATCCAGTACACTTGCGATGTCAGATACGCTGCCGATATTTGCATACAGATGCACCTGTCTGCCGTCCTTCGTCACCGTTTCCTGCCCTTTCATCTGCTGCAGCAGCTGCTGTTTCTCAGCCTCTTCTGCCATGCGGGCTTTTGTCTGTTCACACACTTCTTTGGAAGGTTCTACGACAAAAGTACCTGCAAACCCATCTACAACTGCCTGCATCCCATTCTGCAGGGCATCCAGTTCCACCGGCACGCCGATCAGAGCCGGAATGTTCATCATACGCGCAAGGATCGCCGTATGAGAATTGGTAGATCCGTGTACTGTGACAAAACCGAGGATCTTGTCCTTGTCCATCTGAACAGTCTCACTCGGAGACAGATCATCCGCCACAATGATCGATGGCTCCATATCATTCATATCCACCGGTGCATGACCGGACAGATTCTGAACGAGACGGTTGGAAATATCACGGATATCTGCGGATCTAGCCTGCATATAATCATCATCCATGCTGGCAAACATCTCGGCAAAATTATCACCGGTCACTGCAACCGCATACTCTGCATTCACCATTTCATTGCGGATCATATTGCAGATGGCATCCTGATAATCCTCATCTTCCAACATCATCTGATGCACCTCAAAAATCGCTGCGCTGGCTTCACCAACTTCTCTCACTGCCTTATCATACAGTTTCTGCAGCTGTTCCTGCGATGCACGGACCGCATCCTGCATACGGACGATCTCACCTTCTGCATCTGCGATTTTTTCCCGTTTTACCTGGACATCATTCTTTTGGAACACGACGACCGGTCCCAGTGCAATTCCCTTATAAACAGATTTTCCTTTGTATTCCTGTGTCATATTATGCTTCCTCTTCATATACATCTACTGCAAACAGCGGATCTCCGGCTTTTACCTCACCCTCTGCCAGCAGTCTGACCTTCTGGTTATCCTCCAATTCGGTGCACAGAATCGGAGAACACAGTGACGGTGCATTGGCTGTCAGATAATCAATGTCGATCTCCAGCAGTTTGTCACCCTTCTTCACGCTCTGTCCGTTTTCCACAAAACAGGTAAAGCCTTTGCCTTCCAGATTAACTGTGTCGATACCGATGTGCAGCAGCATGGATAAACCGCTGTCTGTCAGAAATCCGATCGCATGTTTTGTATCAAATACGAAGATGACCTGTCCATCTTCCGGTGCCACGATGGTTGCTGCTGTCGGAGTCACGACTGCTCCGTCACCCATCATTCTGCCTGCGAACGCATCATCCGGTGCAGTTGCCAGATCTGCTGCGATACCTGTGATCGGGCTTGATACGATAATGGTCTCTTTTACCACTTCTTTTGCTTCCTGTGTTTCTGCGGCAGTCTCTGTCTGTACAGTATCTGCAGCATCAGAAGCCGTTTCGTCTGTATGGAGTTCCTCATTCGGAGCTTTCTCCAGATAATCCTCAAAATTTGATTTAATAACGGTTACTTTCGGTCCGTAGATGATCTGAACACCGTTTCCTTTGTGAACCACACCAGAAGCGCCGGTTGCTTTCAGGAGCGCATCATTGACCAGTTCCGGTTTGAATACCGTACAACGCAGTCTTGTGGCACAACAGTCCACATCAGAAATATTCTTCTTGCCGCCAAGGCCCTGTAAAATTCCCTCGGAAACCGGATCCTCACTTGCGGCACCATTTTCGCCTTCTTTTCTCGCATTGACATCTGCTCTTGTATACAGTTTTACTTCTTCTGTGTCATCACGGCCCGGTGTCTTCAGGTTCAGTTTTTTGATCAGGAAGCTGAACAGGAAGTAATATACAATGAAGTAGATCACACCGATGATCACTACCCATACCCAGCTTGTTTTCTTGTTGCCCTGCATGATACCGAACAGGAACAGATCGATAAATCCGCCGGAGAATGTCATTCCGACACCTACATTACAGATATGCATCAGCATATAAGCCAGACCTGCAAATACGCAGTGGATACCGTACAGCAGCGGTGCCACAAACAGGAAAGTAAACTCCAGAGGCTCTGTGATACCTGTCAGCATGGAAGTCAGTGCTGCGGAAAGTAATAAACCACCGACAGCTTTTCTCTTTTCCGGTTTTGCTGTGCGGTACATTGCCAGTGCGGCTCCCGGAAGGCCAAAGATCATCAGCGGGAATTTACCGGACATAAATCTGGTTGCAGATACTGCAAAATGTTTTACTGTCGGATCAGACAGCTGTGCAAAGAAAATATTCTGTGCGCCTTCGATGAGTTTTCCACCGACTTCCAGTGTTCCGCCCACACCTGTCTGCCAGAACGGCAGATAAAATACGTGATGCAGACCAAACGGAAGCAGTAAACGCTCAAGGAATCCGTATACCCAGGTTCCTGCATAACCGGATTTCAGAACCAGATCACCAAGTGCGTAAATACCGGACTGGATCACCGGCCATACAAAGAACATCAGGATTCCGACACCCACAAACACGATACCGGAAATGATCGGTACAAAACGGGTTCCTCCGAAGAAGGATAATACCTGCGGAAGCTCAATCTTGTAAAAACGGTTGTGCAGTGCCGCAACACCAAGACCAACGATGATACCGCCAAATACACCCATCTGAAGGGATGTGATACCACATACATCTGTAACAGAACCGGACAGCATTGTGTCCGCACCGCCCTTGATGTTGATCAGTGCCCCGATCGAAGCATGCATGATGAAAAATGCAATAACAGCTGCCAGCGCTGCTACTTCTTTTTCCTTTTTCGCCATACCGATTGCTACACCCATTGCAAATATAATCGGCAGATTCGTAAAAATAATGTTACCGGCAGCGTTCATAACCTGCAGGATCTGATTCAGTACGGTTCCCGGTCCCATAACGCTCAGCAGACCGTAAGTTTCCAACATTGTTTCGTTCGTAAAAGATCCGCCGATTCCCAGCAGCAGACCTGCGACCGGCAGAATAGCGATCGGCAGCATAAAGGAACGGCCAACCCTCTGCAAAATTCCAAAAATTTTGTCTTTCATAGTTCTCCTCACTCTCACTCATAGACAGTATTTGTTATAGTGTACCCATTTTTTGAATTCACATAGCAGGAAGTAACTTTTTTCATGTCGGCCGAACCACAAAAAAAGGCACTAACCCTACATAAATATCAAAAAAATATCTATGCACGGTTAATGCCTTCGTAATCAGTAACACACCATGTATGTATTATTTATATCACATTGATACTTTTCTGTCAATGTGATCACACATCCGTTCTTGTTTCTTTTCCGATACAAAAAATTCAATCAGTATCCTCTGCTTCTCCATCCTCGTACTTCCGGTTCAGTACTGCTGCAAGAACCTGAAGCACGATTGCCAGCCCGATGACACATTTCAGCACCGTCTTTCCTGAGCCGACAGTGATCGTCTGGACAATGCCCCCCACTTTCGGTATGGAACGTACCATCTTTCCCACATACTGCTCATAAGTCACCGGCTTCATATCATTTTCCGCGTTGGCATCGCCTTTTGTAATAAACTCTCCCATCGCATTACTGTTAGATACCACGCGATGTGTGATGATGGATCCCTGGGCATCCGAGCCGTAAAAAGCGATAATATCGCCCGTCTCAATGTCTCCCGGTTCCACATATTTGATATATACCAGGCTTCCTGTGGGAACCGCCGGTTCCATACTGCCGCTGACGACAGTGTAAAGCTGATATCCCATAGTCTTCGGTACGATCAGCGGGACACATATCGCAATGATGGCAATCAGTAAAATGATGCCGACCGCCCGAAACACCGCCGCCAGTGGTTTTTTTCTCCTTCTGTGTGATTGATCTGCTCTGCTCATCTGTTTTTCTCCTCTGTATCGCAATCTGTAACTTCCCAGTAACCGTTTTTAGGAGAACCATGTCGTATAAGAAAACCAAGCGTTTTTAACTTTTTAATATTTTTTTCTATACTTCGACTTCCTAATCCCAATTTTTCAGCTATTTTTTTTGCTGATAACTGTTTATCATAACAAAGAAGCTCCACAATTTTCTTTTGGGTATCCGTCAACTCATTCATCTGAGTCTTCTCCGAACTTTCTCCGAACCTTTTCCGAACTTTCTCCGAATCTTCTCCGTCCTTTTTCTCCGCCATTGTCATTGAATTGATTCACCAGAAAATATTGTATTGTCCATGTTTCTCACTTTTCTATCTTTTAGATTACTCTGATTTCATTAATTATAGAATCAGTATATGTCAAATCGCTTAATTTTAACAGCCCCTTTCTGTATTTTCCACTTTTCATTTATCTTTTTCTTTCTTTGGGAAATACTCGATCATGAGCTTCCGAAATTCAGAAACCTGTCCGGTTTATTTAGAAACTTGTGCAACCACTTAGAAATGTGCTTGCGTATTTTTACTATAGCATAGAGCTTTCTTTTGTGCAAGAAGAAGGTGTACAGAAGAACGCTCTCAAATCCAAGTTCAAAAAAGGTACAGCGGCTTTTGCCGCTGTACCTCACAACATTATACATCTTCACATGTATTTATATCTTCTTTTATTTTGTCTCTTTTTTCCGACGTTTCATTGCCACAAACAGAGCGATCAGTGCCACAACAGCAGCAACGATAATTGCGATACTTACACCCAGAGTCTTATTCTTTTCCTGAGTTTCCTTTCCGGCATCGATATTACCGGTCGGTGTATCCTCATCATCCAGATTGATCTGATCCTGCGGTGTCTGCTCATCCGGATTCTCTACTGTACCATTCTGGTCTGCATCCTGTCCGCCGTTGGCATCTGTTCCACCCGGAGTTGTCGTACCGTCTGCATTTGTTCCGGTTCCATTTGTTCCGGTTCCGTTTGTTCCGGTAGCTCCATTCGCACCCGTACCGTTTGTTCCATTGGCCCCGGTTCCGTTTCCACCGGTGGTACCAGTGGTTCCTGCCGGAATGGTCACGGTGTTTGTGATGGTATTGCCCGGAATTACGACTGTGACGTGGTTGACTGTCTCCACAACACGATTGGTGGCTCCCGGTGCATATTTGAATGTGAAGACATTCTCTGCCTCGTTGTCACTCAATGTCTTGGTCAGTGCCAGCGCCTGCGGCACATAATTCTCGATATAGCGGTAAGCTACCACCGGTTTATCACCGACGTTTCCATAAAACGTCTGGCTTTCTGCCAGTTTATTGCCCTGCTCATCCTCATAGTTCACGGTATAAGCTACCATATCACCCTTGATTCCGTAAGCAACCACATAATCTGCATCGCCGTTTACACGGAATGCAGGTGCTGCCAGTGCTTCGGAATTATCACGTCCGCTGAGACGGATTCCTTTGACATAATATTTTTCATCTGACACTTTGATGTCATTTATATCAAAAGAAACCGTAGATCCGGCTGCCAGATCAACTTCTTCGACCTTCTGCTGTCCGTTGATGGTTCCCTTATTTCCTGCTGATAACGTCACTTTGTATGTGTAAGGTGTCACAGTCTGTGCTGCCTTTACCGGTGCAGCTCCAAGCCCTGCGATCACGGATACACTCAGAAGAGATACGAATAATTTTTTCCATTTCAACATATTATTTCTCTCCTTTCCTCTGTGCCGTTTCCGCTTCTTTCTTTCTGCGATTCATAGTCACTACCGCCAGAATCAGGCATACAACGCCGCTGGCCAGTGCGATCACACTGTATCTGAGCATCAGATTCGTATCGCCGGTTTTTACACGTTTGGTAGTGGTGATGACTTTGTCCTCCTCGCGGACTTCTGTCTTCTCTGTCTTCTCGATGGTAGTAACCGTATCCTGTGCTACCTTCTCTGTTGCAAAATTCATACGAAGCTTTGCCAGTGTCAGCTGATAACCGTTACCCTGTGTCTCACCTTCGACACCTACCGTCAGATGAACCGTTCCGCTCTCCTGAGATGCCAGACGTCCCAGGTAAAAATATTCCTGTGTGGAGTTATCTACCTGCTTCAATCCTTCGCCGGTTTTGGAAGAGCCCTCGCCGCCGACAGTTGTGCTGTCATACAGCACGGTTTCTTTCTTGTCGCTGCCTACATAAGTCAGACGGTAGCTGTATCCGCCGCCCGCCGCAGACTGCTGTGCATCCTCCAGTGTCTGGATGACTTCGTTGGTCATATACCAGTCGGTACTTCCACTGTCGGAATTCATTACGTTTACTTTCAGTTCGATGCTGTCACCCGGCTGGATATTTGCCATTTCGTCTGTCACATCATTATCCTGAAAATTACTGCTCATCTTGCTGCCGTCGAATGTCACCTGCCATCCGTCAGCTCCCTGATAATCTCTTGCAAATGCTGTTGTCGCTGCCCCGGCCGTCATTACGAGGGTCATTACGAGGCACAAAATCTTCTTCTTCATAGCTCTGTACCTCCTTACTGCAGACTCATAACAGTCTCATCATCGTTCACGCTGACATCCACACCCCAGGCACTCTTGATTGCTTCCTGTGCGTTATGCGTCTGGACTGCATCTACTTCCGCATCTACATGAAAACTGTAACCGTCATATTTATAAGTGTATCGAATGGTATTTCCATCTACCTGCTTTGTCACATCCTGTGCAATGGATTCATTGACACGGATCGTATCGGACAGTGCCGGTGTGGTCTCTCCCACTGGCAATGCCTTTGTATAATACAGAACCGTACGCTCCGGTGTGGACTGATTCTCTGCGATCACCCAGCCGTTATCAGTCAGATAATTCAATTCGATCAGATCCGGAGACAGCGATGTATTCTTCTTTCCCTCGGCATCCTGCCAGCTTCTGGTCAGAATGACACGAACGAATGTATCAATGTTTCCGCTATTCTTCACGCTGATGGCTTCATTATAGCGTTTGCCCGGTGTAAACTTCTCATCCTCACCCAGCATATTTGCAAGCAGTGTACCCTCTGTGGTACCTGACCACTCATTATCTGATACATAATCCCTGCTGCTGACTACCGCATCATTTTCTACCAGAGATACACCGATACTCTGCATATTCATCTGTGCGGAATAATTCTCACTGTAATACGTCAGTGCCGCTCTCGCACTTCCCACACCACTTCCTACCAGAAGCACTGCGGAGGCAGCCAGAAGCAGGACTGTGATCTTCGGAAATGATTTCTTTCTCTTCTTCATGTCAACCTACCTCCTACTCCTGTGTATCGCCACTGTCTGCTGTCACTGCATGATTCCAGTCAGCATAAGCATTTCCATTTGCATCAAACAGAACCGGTGTACATTCCTGAATGACTACGACATTGAATTCAGAAGCTTTCTCGTCACCTGACGGGAACTGATAAGAGATATTCAGCTCCTGCTTCGTCGTTTCACCTGCCGGAAGGACACTTTCATAATACCAGTATCCGTCATCACCAGCCTGCCATCCACCATCCGGTGCCAGATACGTCAGTGCCACCGGCGCAAATGCTTTGACTCTGACGAAACAATCATAATCACCTTTATTGATGATGGTGACATGTTTGCCTTTTTCATCGATCTTCTCATCCGGAACAGTGGTCGTGAATCCCATATTCATCTTGACACCACCGCCCGCTGTGGCATATGTCGTAAAATATGCCATGGCACTTCCCACGGTCAGGGAGCCGGTCAGAGCGATCGCTGCAGCCGCCAGAACCAGTGGTTTCTTATGTAGCTTTCTCATTTGGCATCCCTCCTTTTATCTCACTTCAGCAATATCATACAAGCCCTTATCATTTAATTCAAAATGGTTGATCACGCCGTAGCCGCCATTGGTACTGTTATTGACGTCATTGACAAAGGAAACCTCTGCCACCGGTGCATCCGCCTGGCTGTATTCATCATTTGCTTTGATCACTGTCTCAACTCCGTTGTCAGATTTCAGGTCATAAGATGCCCCGCTGTATACCTCAGTCACTTTCACGACAGCCCCTGCCGGAAGTCCTGTGAGATGTACGGACTGATCACCAACCGCATCAAAGGTCAGTGCCTCGACTTTGCTTTCTTTCTTATCACCATTTGTAATATCGATCTGGAAAACGAAGGTTGCCTTATCGCCAAAAGTAGTATTCTGATTTTTCAATGTCTTGTTGATGATCAGATCTCCGGTTCTCTGCTGCTGCTCCGGTTTCAGGCCGATGGCATTGTCACCGGTGAGATTATATACCCAGGCATCGCTGGTTCCCTCGCCGCTGTAATAGTTATTCGGCAGAGAAATCAGATACGGTGTAAATGTATAGACATAATTCGGTGTTACCAGCTGTTCTACCGATACGAGATAAAGTCCGGTCTTCAGATTTTTCACCGTAGCTTTTCCATTTTTAATAGTAGGATCTGCTGCAACAGCGGTATTGGCTGTCACCATATTCTCTGCAGCCTGTGCACGTTCCAGCCATTTAGCTGCGGAATCCTTATTCTCCCGGCTCAGTGCACTCAGATCCAGTCCGGAAAAGTCCCCCACCGGTGTATAAGCTCCGGCTTTATCTACAGAAGCGACCTGATACAGCTTTACCGACAGGTCATTCGTGTTCAGTTCCTCATACTCACCGCCCACGGAAAACTCCACCGAGCAGTCTTTTCTATCCACATCTATCGCACTCGCCGCCCATACACCAGGCAGAACGAATACCGACAATGCCACGGCAAATGCCAGTAAGATGGCACTTCCTTGTTTTACTCTTTTTTTCATCATCGCCTCGTCTCCTCCTTTAATGTCTTTCCTTTATGTATTGCGTTGTTTTCTTCCTGATGCGACTTTCATGATCACAATGATCAGAACCGTGATCGCAATTCCGAGAAGCAGATATAACATATAGTAGTTCTGGATCGCGTGCAGCATAGTGTCTGCTACGGAACCTGTTACTTCCTCTTCTCCATTATATGGTACTCTCGTACCTCTGACAAGAAGTCTGTGGGAATTGACACCATACGGTGTACAGGTAAATAACGTCACCTGATCCTTTCCATCCTCAATCTTCAATGCATTCTGCAACGTCTCATGATCATCCTTGTCCACCATCGGCAGGATCTGATCTACCTGATAGGCAAGTACCTCATCCAACACATGGATGTAAAATTTGTCACCGGCTTCCAGCTGATCGATATCGGTAAAAAGTCTGGCACTCGGCAGGCCTCTGTGTGCCGCCAGCACTGCATGATTGCTTTCTCCTCCAATCGGAAGCTTCGTACCGTTCAGATGTCCGACTCCGGTCTGGAGTACATCATCGCCGGTTCCATGATAAATTGCAAGTTTGATATTGATCTTCGGAATGGACAGATATCCCATCACTCCGTTGTCTTCTACATTCAGGACCTTCCAGTAATCTGTATTCTTCAGATCACCGTCATCTTCGCCAAACACATCTCCGTAGAGATCATTGTTAATAATGGTCTGATTAAAGGCTTCCGCTTTCTGCCACTCATCGGTAAAATCCGTTGCATCCAGGGATTGTAAGTTATCTTCATAATTACTGATCAGCTGATTCTGTCGGTATGTATTCCACTGATTGGAGATCGTCGGATAAGCCAGGATGCCGAATCCAACGAGAAACAGTAGTCCGAAAAGAACCGGAGCCAATCTCCTCTTTTTCTTTGCAGGTTTCTCCTGCGGTTCTACTTCTTTCATTCTTCTGTTTCCTTCTCCCGTGCTACTTTCTTTCTGAATCGCTTCTCTCTGATAAACAGAATCAGGATAAACACTCCGGTAATCGAAATTCCTACGACTACCCAGAGCAGATAATTTGTATGAAGGCTGATGCCGCTGAGCGGTGTCTGCTCTGCTGCCACTTCATCTGCCACATAATCCACACGGTGTCCACGCACCAGAAGTCTCTGTGTATTCACACCATATGGGGTACAGGTCAGCAATGTCACCAGATCTTCTCCCTCTTCGACTGCCAGTGCATCGGTATCTTCCGGTTCAACCACCAGAATCTGATCCACTTCGTAACATAATGTGTTATCCAGCACATGAATCAGGAAATGATCGCCGATCTTCATCTGATCCAGATCGGTAAAAAGAGAAGCACTCGGTAAACCGCGGTGTGCGGAAATAACTGCATGTGTGCTCTCACCGCCAATCGGAAGAGAACTTCCTTCCAGATGTCCTGCTGCCTGCTGCAGCACCTCATCACTTGTTCCGTGATAAATCGGAAGCTTGATGGCGATCTTCGGAATCTCTACGATTCCCATCATGCCGTCCCCGGTCAGGTTCAGGCAATTCATATAGGTACTGTCTTCTTCCTCTCTGGCATCCGCCACAGCAAAGGAATCCGGCAGGATACTCGGTACCAGTGCGTCGTTGTATGCCTGTGCTTTCTTCAGCTCCTTCGCATAATCAATATCTCCGGCTTCTGTCAACTGTGTGAGATTATCTTCATAACTGCTGATGAGCTGTTTCTGTCGGTGATTATTCCACTGATTTGCTACGAAAGGATACAGCAATAAGGACAATCCGGCTAAAAATATAATGACTATAAAAAATTTACTTACTTTCTTTTTCATCCGGCCTCTCCTTGTTGTTGTATGTATCTCATTAATTTATGGTGGCATATCTATCATACCACATTTTTTATTAATCCGGGGCGGCTATCGCCCCGGATTACCTTTTTTATTCAGTAAAACTTACTGATTCGTTATTTATTTGTTTACTCTTTTGCGGCTAGCGAAGAAGAATCCTGCTGCTGCAACCATGATTGCACAACCTGCGATTGTGAAGAGTGTAGTACCCATACCACCGGTAGATGGAAGAGCGGAAAGTTTGGTATCTGTCATGGAAGCTGCACCAGTACGAGTCTCAGCTTTTTTGCCATTACCTTCTGCTGACCAGGTTACATTAGCATTTGTTTCATTAATAGAATATCCTTCCGGAGCTTTTGTTTCTTTGAATGAATATGTCATACTGTCATCAAGACCTTTTACAACAATATTACCATTAGCATCTGTTGTCAGGATAGTTGCTTCATCCTGATTATCTACCCAGGAAGTTACAGTATACTCTGCTTTGTCGTCTGCTTTAGTTGCAACAGCATATTTTGTTGTATTGCCTTCTGTTCTTACAAGTACAAATTCAGCATTTGCAAGTTTAGCATCTTTTTCGCCAGTTTTCGTTAATGTAACAGTACCTGTGTATAATGTATCAGTTGCTGTTTGAGATTTATTATTTCCATCATCCCATTTAACAGTATTGTCTACTCTTGTACCTGTAACTTTAGCGCTATATTTAATTACAACACTCTGGTTAGCATGTGCGTTATCTGTAAGATAGTTTGTTAAATCCAATGTAAATGAGTTGCCGTTTACATCAACAAGTACCTCTTTTTTTTCAGTTCCAACTGTTACGTTTAAAGCAAGCTTGCCATCATTATTTTTTACATATTCTGCACCGTTAATTGTATCAGTTACTACAAACTTTGTAATAGGAGCAGCAGCGTTTACATAAGGAATTTTAGTTTTTACTGTATATTCAACAACTTTTCCTACTTCAACAACTTTATCTTTTTCATTGTTTTCTTTTGTGATGTCAATAGATGAACTTTTTGCTGTAATATTTGCATTATTTAAAGTTGTTGGAAGACCTGTTGTTGTATCATAGTTGTCAAAAGAAACATATGCAGCCATTGTGCTATAAGTATATTTAGCCTTAGCTCCGTTTTCAGAAGCAGAGTCTGCATTTACTACATAAACGCCTGCTTTATTTACGGTCCAAGAAATATTACCAGCCTCACCAGCTTTTTGTGGCTGACCATTTGCGTCATTAACTGCTGTACTAGTTGTAATCTTTCCAATAGCAGTAGCAAATTCCTGAGCTGTGTAAGCTACAACACCATCTGGTTCATTTGTCATTTTTGTTGTACCGCTATTCATTTTTAACAGTTTCCAAATAATATCCTGCTGATCCAGATTGTTATCAAAAGCCTTTGCATCATTAGGATCTGTAAATTTCCAACCTGTTGCAGTTGTAACATCTGGTTCAATAATCTGTTTATAAGTTACTGTTGCATTCTTATCTAATCCAGTTACTGTAATTGTTGCAGATTTTTGCTCTGCAAATGCTGTCATACTCATTCCGAGTACCATTGCCAGTGATAAGATCACTGCTAAGATTTTTTTCATCTTTTTCATCTCGTTTTCTCCTTTTCTTTTTGGGCTTTACCCATTTATCTTGTCCCGTTTCGGGAAGATAGTTAAATTGATTTGTTGTTACCAGCGGCGGCAGGCCGCTGAAAAGTCAAGTTACGATATCTTATCTTTTCAGCACCTCCCTGCGTTTGTTTTTATATAAGATCCACGCGGCTGCTCCCATGAGAAGCATTCCACCGATCGTGAACAGGTAAATACCAGGTCCGCCTGTATGTGGCAGCTCATATAACTGTTTATTGGTAAGACTAATCACTACACCATCCGTCGCATTTCCTGTAACTTCAGTTCCATCAAATGTTTTCAAAAGTCCCTTGTCAAATCCGAGTGTCCATCCACCGTCATGAATCATATATCCTTCAGGTGCTTTCGTCTCAATGATTGTATATGTTCCATCCAGTTTCTCTAAATCTATATTCTGTCCGGATTTCACTGTCCATGCAATCATTCCATCTTTACCAGATGTTCCAGTCGCAATAACTGTTGAAGAACCATCTTTCAATTCAAACTCTGCGCCTTCAAGATTCTTAACAGTTTCATCACCCCACGGTTCACTAACCTTTTTTGCACTCCATTTAAGTGTATTAGTGATTGTGAAGCTATCACCTTCAGAAGTTACCTCAGACAGATATCCATTTCCTTCAAAAACAATTTCTTCAATCTTATAGTCATATGTGACAGGTAAGCCAGAAATCACTTTAGTCCATGAAATTCCATTGTCTATATCTTCTGCTGTAATATGATAAATCCCATTACCATATTGCCGATATTTACTGTCATCTTCACTCTTCTTCTTATAAAGAAGTTTAAACTGAATGCTCTCTGGCCTTGTTGAAATATTTCCATCATTCCATTCTTTATGAACAGTTATTGATTTTGTTTTCAATTTATTCACAAAGGTAACATCCATTCCTGTATCTGATGTATTAAGAACTTTATCAACCTGTTCATATGAATCACTCGTCAAATTTTCAGTTGCTTTATATGATACATTCTTTTTCTTAAGCACTTTTACCGTCTTAGACCAATCAGATTTTTCGCTTAATGTAAATGTCATACCATTTACTGTAACATCAAGACTTTTTGGTCGACTACTGTTATCAACTTCATCCTGCCAAATCTTATTCATTGTCCACTGTTCTGTCTGAAGTACATTGGCAACGTAATAATCTTCATCTTTACAGTTTGAATCATAAACATTTGTAATCGTTGCAGTAGGTATAGCACTATCATAGTCGTAAGTAATATTACTTTCATAATTTACAGGAATATTTTCCTCACGAACTGCGTATGTGTAATGAACTACATTGCTTCCGTTTCCTTGCTGCGTTGGCAAATCCTTCCAAGTATACGTCCAGCTATTATCATCACTAAGTGTAATGGTCTCGCCATACTGGACTGCAGATCCGTTATCTGCACTTTGCCATAAGCTTACTCTAATTGGAGTCTTAGGTCCATTTCCATCCCATTGTTTTACAACTTTGATAGAACCTGATGTAACTTTAGAATAACTGTTAGTTACTATTGCTTTTGTTCCATCTGTTATATCATAAGATGCTGTATATCCATCAACTGGTTTCTCTGTTACACTAGCAATCTTCTTAGTAACTGGAACAGTTTCTTCACATTTATAATCAGGTGCTGTTAATGTGATAACGTTCTGTGTTCCATCTGTATAAGTTACAGTTAATTTTACAGGACCTTCCGGAATGTCTATACCATCAGGCTTATTCCAAATTTTTTCATATGAAAGCTTATGTGTTGTTACTTGAACAACTGGTTGCGGATATGTTGCACTCTTGCTTCCTGTTGTTCCATCTATTTCATAAGTAACTTTTGTCTGACTGCTGTCATTCGAATAAAATCCTTTTTGTCCTGCACTTGTACTTCCGGTTCCTGCATCACCTGTATGTGGATATTTACCATTATTACTATTATAATAACTGTTCGCAGCTTCGGATGGTTTTACCTTAAAGCTTATTGTATAAGTTGCTCCATCCTCTAACGAAGCACCATTAAGTAATCTAACTGTTACCTGTTTGCCTGTTACATTTACTGTGTATTGAGAAGAATCCAACACTGCAGTTCCTGCTGCATTCTTCTTAGTAACTGTAATAGTAGGATTGCTTTCTGCAAAGTCTACATAAGTGCTGAGTGTATCTGTAATAGCCACATTTTTGTAAGTAGGAATTACTTTGCTCAGGATTGTGTTCAAGGCAGTAGTAAGGTTTGTTCCATCTACAAGTTCAGAATTACTTAACTTATCTGAAAATGTCTTCATTCCTTCCTTTGTATCTGATGTCAAATATACAGAATATATTTTTGCACCTCTTAACGAAGAAGATCCTTTAACTTTATTCACAGCATCTGTATAATAACTGCTCTTTGTGCTACTTCCATTTCCCTTTTGCTCCCCACTATCATCAACACTATAAGTAGGTTTGCCATCTGACAGGAAAATCACAACTTTTTCATTCTTACTGCTGTTTTTCTGCGATAACAAACTAGAAGCACTCATCATTGCAGATGTCCAATTAGTTCCTCCTGTCGCAGATAAACTATTAACTTTTTGTTTGAAACTTTCCTTGCCTGAAGTTTGATACCAGGAAGTTTTTTTAGTATTCTCTAAATCTGAAAATGATACCATGGCTACCGAATTCACATTGCCATCTTTTGCAAAAATTCTGTCAATAATACCTGTTGTACTATTTGTAAGCAGACTCTTTACAGTCGGCAACAAGTTGTTATATCTATAACCCATACTACCTGATGTATCAACCACAAACAATACATCAACTCCCGGAGTATCCCCTTTGGCTCCAGTCACATCAAGATTTAAAGTATACTCTCCTGTGCTTGCATTGTATTCAATATACTTATTATGTGCCGGTTCGCCTAAATCAGATTTCTCATTATCATTTGCAACCAATGATATCGGATTTGCAAGAAGCCCGCTTGTTTTCAGTAAATTATTATAAGTCTGCTTTTTAACAGCCGCTCCTTTTGCAGTTGTTGCTGCATCTCCATTCGTTGTTACACCATCAAATTTTGTATACTTATAATCGTTCCCATCTCCTGCAACAGCAGTTCCATTTGTTGGTGACGTGTATACATAGTCGCCGCTAATTTCGCCTTCTGTTACACGATACTGAATCTTAACCTTTACTCCGTTGTATACGTAATATACAGGTACATTCCAAGAATATTTCCATATATTATCATTATCTGAAGCAGTATTGTCCGGTGTTAATCTTACTGTTTTTGTTAAATCATTTAAAGGTTTTTCAACAGTTTTTCCATCTTCTTCTACCACAATACTTGCATGTAAAGTAACATCCAAACTACTTGGTCTAGTTCCAAAGGAATTTCCATTGTCATCCCATACTTTAGTGAAGTTAACCTTCTTATAATTCGCAGTCTCGTAACTGTTGGTAAATGTTACAGTTGCTGTCACTTTACCTTTTAGTTCAGCAATTACAGCTTCGTCTGTTATTTTCGGTTCTCCATTTCCCTCAGAGACCTTCGTCTGTGCAGAAGCTTCAAGTTTATATCCATCTACCTCCGCATTTTTCTCTGTAATAGTCACCTGATAACTATCGTTTGGTCCAATCCGTTTATTTGCAATTGGATATACAAGCGTTCCATCTGCTGTCTGAACCATATCATTGCCAGAGATTACATTTGTTCCAAATAATTCACTTACTTCACTTTCAGTAAGTTTTCTTCCATCTTTTGTTGCTGTAATCTCAAACTGGATTGCACCTTTTACTTTGTTAATATCTTCATTTCCAAGACCACTGAATTTCTTTTCAATTTGAATTGAAAATTGATCGTCTGCTACTGGTGGTAATGTTTGTGAAAATCCTACTTGGTCGAGGAAGTTACCAACAGTCTTGTTTCCAGATGCTGTCTTACCAGACATAAAGAAAAACCTTGTTAAACTTGACGTCGGAGTATATGCAAGTGTCTTACTTAGGTTATTCCAACTCTGATCATTACTCGTAATTCTTACAACTAATACTCCATTATTATTATATACAATTGTATCATTCACCCTAGTATCTGTTGCAACACAGTCAACCTTCAAATTTTTTGTCAAGTATTCTTCCAATTTCTCCTGAGTAGTTAACGCCTGTGCATCTCTAGTCGGCATAATAACAAGGAACATCGTATCATATTCTGGGTTTGCACTTTGATATTTTCCCCTTGCCCTATGTGACAACCAATAATTCAATGGTGTTCCTTCCATAGTAAGCACATCTTGATACAATGCACCTGCCGCTTCACAATTCAATTCTGCAAATTGATTACCATCAACAGCTGCATGATTCCAATCACCATTCCAGCTATATGCTGATTTTCCTCCCGAAGCTCCTTGTCGAACAATCTCAATATCTCTACCCCAATATGTGCCTGTTGTCTGCCAAACCCCATTATTCTGTGCATAATAAGCATTTGACCATTGGTTATTGGAACTACCATTTACCACTGGTGTTTCAAAACTTCCATTCTCAAGTTCATTATAATAGACCACTTGAACAGGTCCAGCTTCCACTTCTGTTCCATTAGATAAGGTGGCTTTTACTTTATACCATTTACGTGCTCCATTATCAAATGCCGGATAAAGTTCCGTTCCATCCTCAGAGAGATTAGATGTGCCTCCCTGATAATTTACCTTACCAACTTCTGTATAAGCACCATCTTCCTTATCAGCTCTATACCATATATAAGAAGTAATTGTTGATTCATTTCCTTGTTGCACTGAATATTCAGCCTTTAGGGCGCCTGTATTTACAATATCATCAACAAGTCGTAATCCATCAGTTGTTTCAGGTACAACACCTTCACCTGCTGTTGCATTAATATCAATCTGATCATCACTGTAATTCTGCTCATATGCGATCACTTCAGGTTCTGTGTTTTCTGTATTCTCTACATCATCCTGATTTTCTGTCTGTACTTCTTCTTTCTCAGCTAATCCGTAAACTACAGTCTCACTGGTTGTCTCAGCAGTAAACTGTAATGCATTGCTTCCATCTTCCGTCGTAACTTCTGTCACATCAAGGATCGTCGGATTATTCTGTCTGTCATCACTGAAAGCAACTACTCTCTGAGCATCAAGGCTTGTACCTTTTACTGTAAAGGTAATCGGCTGCTGAGGTACCTGTTTTTCACCATTGATATAAAATGTAACGTCAGCCATTACATAATTATTCAGCGTATCCCCCGTCTCACCGTTTGCCTCAAGCTGCTGCTGTACACGACTAAGAACACCGTCTGCACCAGTGTCTGCCTGTACATCCATCTGTATATCTGCATCCGATGACGCTGCATGAAATGCGCCTTCCGGAACATCCGCGGTCAGTGTACCGATCTGCTTGCCATCTGCATTTTTGATTGGCTGTTCCAGTTTCGTTGCCTGACAGGCAACGGTCTGAACTGAGGTATTATCATATGCAAAGGCTGATATTCCTGTACTCAACACCAATATCATGCAAAGCACAAATGCCAGTAGTTTTTTCTTCTTTGTATGTTTCATGGCGTCCTCCTTCTATCTTTTATCACTGCATGTATCTTCGCTGTCATTCTTTGTTACCAGTGCTCCGTCTATCAGCTTGAGCAGCTCCAGAGCACTGCGAAAGTACTGTTCGCGTTGCTCGTCTACCCAGGTTACACTTCCCTGCCAGGTCGAATTCTGCTGATTCATGATTTTTATAATAAATGTCTCGGTTTTTTTCTGTCTTTCACTCATGTCAGTACCTTCTTTTTTATTCTTAACTCATAGCTTCGTTCCATATTGGTATTCTATCTCATCTGACATTACAGGAAACATTACATTCCTTGTCACGATATTAACTTTTTTAACTTTTTCACGTTTTTCTGCAATCGTGTAATAATTTGTAATGTTTTTCACGTTTTTATTAACAAAAAATCTCCATCACATCTTTTTTAATGATGTGATGGAGATCTCTGTTTGCGCTAATCCAAAGCGTTATTTAATATTTTGATAAATTCCAGTACACTGGCAAACTGCCAGGCTGCGTCTTCTTCCACCCATTGGAGAAATCCCTGCCAGGATGAATTCTGACGATATTTTACATTTAATAAAAAGGTTCCTTTCTGTCCCCGCATCTGTAATATCTGTTCCTGTTCCAGCTTCTTTTCCAGTTTCTGTCCCTGTACAGATTCTTTTCTGTGAAAAGAACGTGTCTGTGTAGCTGCCTGGGGAAATTGCAGACAGTCAAAAAATTCTTCTACTGTCTCAATCATCCGGATGATATTGCTGAAAGCTATCGCTTCTTCGCTATAGCAATGATAGATTTTCCCCGTCATTTCTCCGTCTTCCACGCTGTCGATGCAGATATTAATGAGATTTGGAACATGCCAGGCAATCGGGTGCTTCTGTTCCATATATTCGTTCCCCCTCATATTCCGTCTGTTGTATCAACTGTTGCGCTGTCTCTTCCATCTTTTCCAGATGTTACTTCCAGCCGCTATCATCATTTCGGAACTGAATCGGGGTATCCAGGTTATCCACTTCTGCCACGGAAGATACATAGAATTCCACATATTTGTTCCAGCTTCTGTGCTCTCTGGCAAAATACTTCCGGATACGGTCAAATATCAGTCCACAATTCTCTTTGTTCGTTCCGATCAGAAGTACCAGATACTGTGACGGACTGTATTTGGTAAAGGAATCTCCTTTTCGCAGGCAATGCTGGATCGTATTCTGTAATTCTTCTGACAGGAGTTCCAGCTTCTCCGGTTTTTCCAGCGGATGTCCTTTGCCGTCTGTCAGGCTGCACAGCATCAGATATGCAGACTGACCGCTTCGCTCCAGCATACGTGTCACCAGACGGTAGCTGTCACGGAAGCTTGGAAGACTGCAATAGTAAGCACCGCCCTGTCCTTTCTCTTCTTTCAGCCGCTGCTTGATATCCTGGATTTCTTTCGGTTTCACATGTTTCAGCTGGCTGCTCATCTGGTCGAACTGTTCCATCAGACGTTCGGAAGGGCTGATTCCCAGCTCCTCAAAGAACAATTTCGCCGTGTCGTCATACTCTTTCATCGCTTCTTTGTAACGTTTCATACCAAGGAAGCATTCGATCTTGATGCTCTGCCATTCATCGAACGGATACAGGCGGCATGCAGGCTCACAGAAGAGCAATGCCTCCTCGTAGTCACATTTTTCGATCAGACCGTCGCATAGTTCTTTCAGTGCATTGCTATACAGCTTCTTATACTGTACACTCTCCAACAGCACCCACTCATCACCGGAGATCTCCGGCAGGAATTCTCCGCGGTACATGTTGCAGACCTGCTTGAGCAGTTCTTCCTTCTGTTTTGTGTCTGCACAGTTCTGCGCTTCTTCATAAAGCTCCTGGAATTTTCTCGCATCCACAATGGTAGGAACCGGCGCATTCCATCTGTAAACACCTTTTTTGATGACGATATAGTCATATTCCGGAAGTCCCGCATCTATGATCATTTTTTTCAGGCGGTGTGCTGTCACACGCAGATTGTTCGCCGCATCTGCCAGTTCTTCTCTCACATACAGTGCATTTAACAACTTTTCACGCGCAATGCCCTGTTCGCCATAATAAATAAGAATCTGGAGCAGTTTCATCGCTTTTGTCGTCGTGTTTTTTCCGAATGACACCTGACGCCCATCATATGTAATAGAAAAATCCCCAAGCATCCGAACATTCAGTATTGCTGTTTTTTCATTCATTCGTTTTTCCTCGTTTCCCTTTAACGATTTCTCCTTGTCTGTTTTATTTTAAAATCAGTCTAATGATTTGTCAATGACAATTTCCGTTCCATTTCATGAAGCATTTCCTGCGATTCGTTTTGCTTCTGCCTGTCAGATATGCTATACTTACGATTACACAAACCATTAAATGCCACATTTTTTCAGGCAACAGAGAGGAGGCATCTGATTTCGTGGACTTTTACAACTCTATATCGTATCGGCCAAACCGCTTTCTTCGGAACAGATTGCTTCTGTTGTTTCTGTGTATGCTGTGTATCTGCATCGCACTGACCAGCTGTTCTTCTCCGGACAGCCATGATTCTGATTCCGGTGCGGATTCTTCCGTACAGACCGCACAGGCGGACGGCACACGGGATGCTACGGCACAGGTGCTGGTTCCACAGGCGGACGGGATCGTGACTTACGGCAGTGACATCGTATCTGTGGATGCTTCGCACACCTCGGACGGCTATGTCATGCTGCGCTACACCGGCAGTAATGAAAAGGTTAAGCTGCAGGTGACGCTGCCGGATGGCACGGAATACACCTATCCGGTAACAGATTCTGATACGGATTCCGTCTATCCGCTGCCCGGCGGGAGCGGTTCTTACAAGATCACGCTGCTGGAATCTGTGTCTGTGGAGAACAACCTCTACGCGATTTCTTTTACCCAGGATCTGGATGTGACCATCCGTGATGATTTTTCCCCTTTCCTGTATCCGAATTTCTATGTGAACTTCACACAGGATTCGGCCTGCGTGGCAAAAGGCGAAGCGCTGGCGGAGGGATGTTCCTCGGATCTGGATGTCGTTACCAATATTTATAATTTTGTGATCAAGCATATTACTTACGACCAGGAGAAAGCGGACGCAGTTCCCTACGGATATGTCCCGGTACCGGATGATACTCTGGCCACCGGGAAAGGCATCTGCTTTGACTATGCCTCTCTGATGTCGGCCATGCTGCGTTCCCAGCGTATCCCCACCAAACTGGATGTCGGCTATTCCGGGGAGGTCTACCATGCATGGATCAGCTGCTATGTGGATGAAGTCGGCTGGGTGGACGGTATCATCAAGTTCGACGGCAGGCACTGGTCCCTGATGGATCCGACGCTGGCTGCCAGCAACAGTGCGGCAAATGTAAAGAAATATGTCGGCGACGGTTCCAACTATACGACAAAGTATACATACTGATCCCGGACACCGGTCCGTACACCTTTGCTGCATTTCAGATAAACTCATAAATGCACTTATATCACTATATATAATAAGGAAATTTCACAGTTATTCCATAGGAAAACCTGCTCATAAAGAAACAGCTATGTATAACTTTTGATCTCATTTTCCTTACATTTGTAGATTATGATTTCAGAAACGATAAAAGAACGGAGGCACACAGAATGGAACATTTACAGCAAAAATCGCTGTCTTACCCGGAACTCGCATCCTTTTGCGGTGAGATGGGTATGATCCTGCGATCCGGCATTTCAGCTCTGGAGGGGCTGGAACTGCTGATGGAAGATACCCAAAACGATGCGGAAAAGACTCTGCTGGACACCATGTATCAGTCCATGCAATCCGGCGACACCTTCGCAGATGCGCTGAGCCGGACAGGGGTATTTCCCTCTTATCTGATTCATATGACTGCCATTGGAGAAGAAACCGGGCGGCTTGACGATGTCATGGAATCTCTGTCCGCACACTATCAGCGGGAAGAAAGTCTGAGCCGGAGCATCCGCAGTTCCCTGTCCTACCCACTGATCATGATCATCCTGATGCTGGTAGTCATTGTAATCCTGATTACAAAAGTCATGCCGGTCTTTCAGCAGGTGTTTGTACAGCTTGGCACCGAGATGACCGGTCTCTCCAAAGGGATCCTGCTGCTTGGCAGCGTTCTGTCACGCTATGCCCTGGTATTTGTCATCCTGATCGCGGCTGTAATTGCAGCCGGTATCGTGCTGACCCGTACCGAAAAAGGCCGTCATCTGGCCGGAAAGCTCGGACACCGTTTCCGCCATTTCCGTGAGATCGCGGATTGTTCCGATAGCTGCCGCTTCGCCGGTGCCATGGCACTGGCTTTGAAAAGTGGACTGACACCGGAACGTGGTCTGGAATTTTCCAGAAATCTGATTGAGGATCCCTTCTACCTGGAACGGATCGATCAGTGCTGTGCCGAAATCGAACAGGGTACAGAGTTTTCCGGTGCACTTGTAAAAACAAAGGTTTTCACCGGTGTCTACGCCCGTATGACTGCCATCGCCGGAAAATCCGGCATGATGGATGAAGTGATGGAGCAGATTGCGGACCGCTGCGAGGAAGAACTGAGGGAACATATCACTTCTTTTCTCGCTGTCCTCGAACCGACGCTGGTCATTATCCTGTCGGTGATCGTTGGCATCATTCTGCTCTCTGTCATGCTGCCGCTGCTTGGCATCATGGCAGGACTCTAGGAGGTGGCTGCTATGACACCTGTACCTGACAACCGGCGGTTTTACCACGGGAAGTCTCCGCACCCGTTCCGTAATCTCTGTCTGTCCCTGCTGATCTTCGTCGTTATCTGCGGACTGTTCTCCGTGGGAATCACACGGATTTCCAACCGCACACGGCAGGAGCAGAAAAACAGCCTGGAGCATGCGCTCTGGCGGGGTGTTACCCAGTATTATGCGCTGGAAGGGCTCTACCCGGAGACACTGCAGGACTTAAAGGATACCTGCGACATCCGCTATGATACGGATCTGTTTTTTGTGGATTATCAGATCGGCGGTGCCAATCTGCTGCCGGATATTACAGTGATCGAACGATAGAAACGGAGGTATGACGATGTATCGAAAAGAATATACGGAACGAAAACATGTCATAGATTTTCTCTTTCCTCTGGCTCTGTTTTTTGCACTGGCTGCGTCTTCTGTGGCGTTGGTCGTTCTGGCTTCCGGCTCTTACAGCCGTCAGGTCCACACCTCAGAGGATTCTTATACCAGCTGTACCGCACTTTCTTATGTGACGGAAAAGCTGCATCAGGCAGATAGAAGTGACGCGATTGATGCAGGAACTTTCGACGGCCAGGATGCCATTCTGATCCGACAGGAATACTCCGGACAGTCCTACGTGACATACCTCTACGCATACGACGGATATCTGCGGGAACTTTTTATCAAAGAAGGGGTAGCGGCTTCTGCCGGCGACGGACGGGAAATCCTCGCCACAGATGGATTTTCCTTTGAAGAATCCCGTGACGGGCTGTTCCATCTGTCCTGCACAGACAGTAATGGCAATCTGTCGGATACTTACGTCAGCATCAAGAGCAGCCGGTAACCTACAGGAGTATATTATGAAACGAACACCAGCCAAGCGTTCCAGCCTGTTTCTGCTGGAACTTATCATTGCAATTTTATTTTTCAGTCTGACTTCTGCCGTCTGTGTACAGTTCTTTGCCCGTGCACATCGGATCAGCCGTCAGACACAGGAATTGAATGCCGCTCTGGAAAAGGTATCCGGCTGTACGGAGATTTTTCTGGCCGGCGGGGACTTTACGGATATCTTTGGTGACCGGGTCAGCTGCACCCGGCAGCCGGACGGTTCCGCGGATTACACGCTCTGCTACGACAGCAGCTGGCAGCTTTGCACACATGCGGATGCTGCTTACACGCTGCAGATCCGGATACAGCCCTCCGGCCGTCTGCTGCATGGCTGCTTTACAGCTTCGCGCCTGAAAAGCAGCACTCCGGATGAGAATCCCGTGATCTATTCCACGGAAACAGACTATTGTCCGGTTCCCGGCAAAGGAGGTGCATGACGATGCAACGAACTAAGAAACGTCCGGATTCCATGCCCGGATTTCAGATCGGTACGTCTTATCTGCTGGTCATTTTCATTATTTTATGTCTGGTTACCTTCGCCGCACTGGCACTCTCCAGTGCCCTGCGGGATCAATCCTACAGTCAGGCACTGGCAAAACACCAGACCGAATACGCTGCCGCCAGTACACAGGCTTCTGCCCTGCTGGCACAGATTGATGAGGCGCTGGAATCGGAGACACCGGAGCCGGCATTGGAAGCACTTGCAGGAACTGTACCTGCGATCTCCGTTTCGGTTCAGCGGCAGGACGCAGAACGCCCGGTATTTGAAATCACTGCCCTGATCCCGGTAAGTGACAGCCAGAATCTGCAGCTGACCGTAAATGCAGATGCCGCATCCCACACACGCCGGATCACCGCCTGGCGGGAAACTGCAGTCTCCGGCTGGGAAGAGCAAACAACGCTTCCGGTTCTTGGAAGTGACCGTACTGAAAATGATTAATGCAACAAAAATTGAGGTGTTTCAGATGAATGTGATTGAATTATTACAAAAAGCCGTCGTCGATCAGGCATCGGATATTTTTATCATCGCCGGTCTGCCGGTATCCTACCGGACCAACGGCCGGATTTTAAGAGAAGATGGAGAGCGGCTTATGCCGCCGCAGACCAGTGAGTTTGTACAACAACTTTATGAACTGGCGCAGGCCCGTGACCTTTCGCCGCTTCTGGAACGGGGAGATGATGATTTTTCGTTTGCGATTCCGGGACTCTCCCGTTTCCGTGTCAGTGCTTACAAGCAGCGTGGTGCACTCTCTGCGGTCATCCGTGTCATCACTTTTGAGCTCCCGCACCCGGAAGACATCGGTATTCCTGCTCCTGTCATGAAATTCGCCGGTCTCTCCAAGGGCATGGTTCTGGTCACCGGTCCTGCCGGAAGCGGCAAATCCACCACGCTTGCGTGTCTGGTCAACCAGATCAACCACACGATGGAAAAGCATATCATCACGCTGGAGGATCCCATCGAATACCTGCACCGGCATGACAAAAGTATCGTCAGCCAGCGTGAGATCAGTATCGATACACTCAGCTATGTCAATGCGCTGCGTGCATCCCTCCGCCAGAGCCCGGACGTTATTCTGCTGGGCGAAATGCGTGATTATGAAACGATGGATGTCGCCATGACTGCTGCAGAGACCGGTCATCTCGTTTTTTCCACGCTTCACACCATCGGTGCAGCCAATACCATTGACCGTATCATTGATGTATTTCCGGCGAATCAGCAGCGGCAGATCGCCGTACAGCTTTCTATGGTATTGCAGGCGGTGATCTCGCAGCAGCTCGTTCCTGCTCTGGACGGCACGCAGGTTCCTGCATTTGAGATCATGACGGTTACCCCTGCCATCCGGAATATGATCCGTGATAATAAGATTCCGCAGATTGACGGAACCGTCTACTCGGCGAATAAAGAAGACATGCATTCAATGGATTACAGTCTTCAGCTGCTGGTCAAAGAAGGCACTGTGGCTCCTGAGACCGCACTTTCCTACGCTTCCAATCCGGAGATGCTGAAAAAGAAACTGTAAATTGAGCATGGTATTTTATAAGCTGTATTTCTGTATTGCATTACTGTTTCTAATGTATACATATAAATACTGTAATGATCGGAAATATTCGTATGATTTCGTAAAAAAGCTCTTTCTTTCTTCCCGGAAAAACGCTATAATGTGTGAGTTACTCATTTCATTTAACAAACTAAGGAGAGGGAAGTTATGTTAGAAAAATTTTTCAAGCTCAAAGAAAACGGCACAAATGTCAAAACTGAGATTATTGCCGGAATCACAAGCTTCATGACCATGGCATACATTCTGGCTGTCAACCCAAGTATCATGTCTGCCGCCGGTATGGATCACGGAGCTGTCTTCACTGCAACCGCACTGGCTGCATTTATTGGTACACTCGCAATGGCGCTGTTTGCCAACTATCCGTTTGCCCTTGCACCGGGTATGGGACTGAATGCGTACTTTGCTTATACCGTCGTGCTCGGCATGGGATACAGCTGGCAGTATGCTCTGGCTGCTGTCTTCGCGGAAGGTATCATCTTCATCGTTCTGTCCCTGACAAACGTGCGTGAAGCAATCTTCAATGCGATCCCGCAGAATCTGAAATCTGCAGTCAGCGTTGGTATCGGTCTGTTTATCGCATTTATCGGCCTGCAGAACGCACATATCGTCATCGGCGGTTCCACACTGCTTCAGCTGTTCTCTGTCGATGGCTATAATGAGGTAAATGGCGTAAGCGCTACTTTCCATGATGTAGGAATCACGGTTCTGCTTGCGATCATCGGTATCATCATCACCGGTGCTCTGGTTATTAAAAATGTCAAAGGAAATATCCTCTGGGGTATTCTGATCACATGGGCACTTGGTCTGATCTGTCAGGGTGTCGGACTGTATGTTCCAAACCCGGATCTTGGCTTCTATACGCTGATCCCGGATTTCAGCAACGGTCTGTCCATTCCGAGCATTGCTCCGATCTTCTGTAAGATGGATTTCTCCGGTATCTTATCACTGAACTTTGTGGTGATCCTGTTTGCTTTCTTATTCGTAGATATGTTTGATACCATCGGAACTCTGATCGGTGTATCTACCAAAGCAGGCATGCTGGACAAAGACGGCAAGCTTCCGCGTATCAAAGGTGCGTTACTGGCTGACGCTGTTGGTACTACTGCAGGCGCTGTTCTCGGTGTTTCCACAACCACAACTTTCGTAGAGAGTGCTTCCGGTGTATCCGAAGGCGGCCGTACCGGTCTGACTTCCATTACAACCGCCGTACTGTTTGCACTGTCTCTGCTGTTATCCCCGATTTTCCTTGCTATCCCGTCTTTCGCAACAGCTCCGGCACTGGTAATCGTAGGATTCTACATGCTGACAAATGTGGCAAACATCAACTTTAATGATGTCATTGAGGCAATTCCATGTTATATCTGTATTCTGGCAATGCCGTTCTTCTACAGCATTTCCGAAGGTATCTCTATGGGCGTTATCTCTTATGTCGTATTAAACGTGGTTACAGGGAATACGAAAAAGAAGAAGATCAGCCTGCTCATGTATATTCTGGCAGTGCTGTTCATCCTGAAGTATATATTCCTGTAAAAAATCATTCTGTATTTCAAGTCGAACGCACGTGAGTCTTGGTGCGTGATTCTGGTCAGCGAAAGCTGACATATAAAAGCGGGAGTCTTCTCGACTGAGATAAAAAAGTTCCCGGGAGGTGGTTCCTCCCGGGAGCTTTTTTATCTCATTGTTTGCTTCACATTTACTATGCGGTTTCTCCTGCCTTTTGCAAGTTTTCACCATTTCCTTCTCCGCCGGATTCCGACAGATTGGAAATAATTACGGCAATCAGGATAATGATACAGCCGACCACCATGCGCGGTGTGATCACTTCATGCAGAATGATAATGGAAAACACCGTTCCAAATACGGACTCCATACAAAGTATGATGGCTGCTTTTGTTTCTTCCACGTACTTCTGACAAGCGGTCTGAAGCAGATAACAGATGGTCGTGCTGATCACAGCGAGATATAAGACGCTGAGCCATCCCTTGGTCGTAACCTGAAAATCGGTCTCTCCGAATACAAACATGCTGATCGTGGAAAGCACAAATGCGGTAAACATCTGAACGAGATTCAAAACGGCTGCCGGATATTTTTTTACAAATTCTCCGGTCAGGAAAATCTGAAATGCAAATCCAACGGCGCAGAAAAGTGACAGCAGATCTCCGATGCCAAGTGTCAGATTTCCGTTCAAGGAAAGCAGTGCGACTCCTGCTACTGCCATAATCGCCCCGATAATTCCTTTTACGCCGACCTTCTTTTTCAGAATCACAAATGCAATAAACGGTACGATAACGACGTTCAATGCGGTAAGAAATGCATTTTTGGAAGGGGTTGTATACTGCAGTCCGACAATCTGCAATGCAAATCCGGCAAACAGGGTAAGTCCCATCAGCATACCTGCCTTGATCGCCCCTGCGCGATTCTCGATCTTTGCTTCTTTTTTCCGCTGTCCCATGCTTACCAGTCCCATCAGGACGGATGCCAGCAGAAATCTGACCATCATGATCTGAAATGGTTTCATACTTTCCAATGCCATGTCACTTGCCACAAAACCGCCTCCCCAAATGACGGTCACAAGTATGAGTCCTCCGATTGCAACTCCCTTTTTCATTCTAATCCTCCTCTTTTTTATTCTTTCAAGAATGTCTCGGCATTCTTGCTGCGAGGTGCGCGTCATGCAATTGCATGACATACTTCTACTGCGCACCTCTGCAATCCTGCCGGAGGCTATATCAGCTGGGGGATTGACTCTCAGCTGATATACTGTTTTCTTGCTTCTCTGATCTCACTTCCGTCCGTTACCGTCTGAAGTGTAAATGCCAGTGCAAAATCCTGAAGCTTTACTTTATTCTCTTCCATCTGTTCTTCTCCGCAGCTGTTGCTTCCAAGACCGGAATGCAGATAATCCAGATGAACGATCACATCATCCGCTTTTTCAATTGCGAACGGATGCTGCGCCTGTTCCAGACTTTCATCCGTATAGTTGGCAAGATTCAGTCCGAGCGGCGCTTTCATCTTGCATAACAGTCCATCCCTGCCATCTCCGATACGGAACCATTTCACCTGTTCACGGTGTCCGTTTTCCTGTGGGAATACATAATTCGTCATCATTCCGTCTACGGTATTTTTATAAATGCCCATAACAGAAGCGGCTTTGCTGTCCACATAGCTCTCGCCCGGTCCCATGCCATACCACATGGTGTTCTGAAACTTACGGTCTGCTTTCATCGTGATGCCGATACGCGGGAAAAATTCCGGCTCCAGTTTTCCTCTCTGCACTGCTTTTCCCTGAAGCTCCACACGCATTTGTCCGCAGGAATAAATCTCATATGTGTAGTCACAGGAAAATCCCCAGGACTGATTGTAACAGCTGAAATAAGTTCCGATCCGCACAACCGTTTTATCTGCTTCTTCCTCCCAGTTGACATACGCAGTCTCTTCTACCGGTTTCTGCAGAAAATATTTATTCATCCAGTCTTCTTTTTTATACATATCGTTATCGATGGTAGCACGATAGACATTCATTCTCGGTCCTTCGGTCAGATAGGCTCTGTCTTCCGTTCCAAATGAAAGCAGTTTTCCGAATACCGTACTGAATCTTGCTTTCACCAGACTGTTTTCCACCGTAAGGATGCCTGCGCGCTCTGAGACCCGAAGCGGATCGGCTACTTCCCGCACGGAAAATTCATCTCTGCGGATCTGCATCGGGATCTGCACTTTTTTGATCTCATGACCGGCCGGTGCAAACAGGCTGTCTTCCTTCTGGCATACGGTCAGATTGATGTAATAATCTGTATTTGCCTGCAATTCAAACGGTGCGATCGGCAACGTAAGAACCGTGCTGTCATGCGGTGCCACAGCGAGATCTGTCATCCAGCCTTCCTGTATGGCAACATCTTCCGCAACAACCTCCCAATGAAGTGTCACCGCATCCAGATCCAGGAAATCATAATCGTTTGATATGCAGATTTTCCGCATACTTCCTTCCACACCGGTAATATCTACCGGCGCAATGATCTGCTTATACTCTTCCATTCCCGGAGAAGGGGTTCGGTCCGGCATCAGGATTCCATCAATACAAAAGTTTCCGTTCGTAGGGAAATCACCATAATTTCCACCGTATTTGTAATAGATTTCTCCCTCTTCTTCCGTATAGATTCCATGATCATACCATTCCCAGAGAAATCCACCCTGCAGGCGTTTGTACTTGCGATACATATCCTGATATGCTTTTAATCCGCCCGGACCATTTCCCATCGCATGCCCGTACTCGCACATCACATGTGGTTTGTTACCTTTTACTTCGTATTCGGCAATTTCTTTCAGACCTTTTAACCGTGTATACATCGTAGAGTATACATCGGTCACTTCTGCCTCAAAATCACCTTCATAATGGATTAGTCTGGTATCATCCAGTGTCCGGATCGCTTTCGCTGCACTTTTGAAATTACAGCCGAAGGCAGATTCATTTCCCATGGACCACATAATAATGGATGGATGATTGCGGTCTCTTTGTACCATGCGGACGCTGCGGTCCACATACATGGCTTCCCATGCAGGATCGTCTGTGATCCAGGTATAATTTTCTACCCACTCGAACCCATGACATTCCAGATCTGCTTCATTGATCACATACAGGCCATATGCATCACACAGATCATAAAAGTATTCATTTGCAGGATAGTGGGAACAACGGACCGCATTGATATTGTACTGTTTCATCAGACGGATATCCGCCTCCATCTGTTCCCTTGTGACGCATCTTCCTTCCGTCGGATTATAATCATGATGATTCACTCCGTTCAGCAAAATCACCTGGCCATTGATACGGAAATTGTCGTCTTTGATCTCAATTCTGCGAAAACCGCACCGCACCGTCACTTCCTGTGTCCCGGTATTGACGGTAAACTCATATAATTCCGGTGTCTCTGCTGTCCATGGATGCACATCCCTAAGTTCCGCGTTCACACAGATCTGCGCCTCTTTGGCGAAAGCTTCTCCGGAAGCAACCACCTCGCCCCGGTAAGAAAGCTTCCATGCAGCCTCTTTTAGTGGCTGCTTCCCTGTGATTCTGGCTGTGAACAATCCTGTTTGATAGCTGTCATCCAGTGTTCCGTCCACCTGCACATCGAGAATTGCGTTTTTTTCTTCATTGATCAGCTCGACATCCCGGAAAATACCGGACATCCACCACATATCCTGATCTTCCAGATAAGTACCATCGGACCATTTATATACACGTACTGTAAGGTCATTTACTCCGGCTTTTACCAGCTTTGTGATATCAAATTCAGACGGAAGACGGCTCACCTTGCCAAAACCTGCATGCATTCCATTTACCCATACATCAAATGCACTGTCTACCCCATGGAATTTCAGGATCGTATCTTTTTCCAGCCATGCTTCATCCAGACAGATGGTTCTTTTATAAATTCCGGTTGGATTTTCATCCGGAACATAAGGCGGATTGATCGGAAACGGATACAATACATCTGTATAGTGCATCCGGTCATACCCACGCAGCTGCCATACAGACGGTACATCGATCTGATCCCAGCCTTCCTGCGGTCCCGGCTGTTCGAATCCTTCCGGCGAAAGTTCCGGTGCATCCAGATACAAAAACGCCCATTGTCCGTTCAAACTCATTCGTTTCTGGGAATCTTTGTAAAAAGAAGTTCTGGCATTTCTTCTGCCGATTCCGGTTATCTGATTGTCTTCCCATCTTTTTACTGCTTTTCTTACCATAGTATTCTCTCCTCTCTGCTTTATTTAACCCTTGCCAATACGTCAACTTACTTTATCTAGTAAAATAAATATACTATTTTATTGGTAAAATGTAAATATTTTTACCAGTAAAAGCCAAAAAAAAGAACCATAAAACATCCCACTTGCTCTACAGTTCTTTTCTTTTATTTGATTTTTTTCACACTGTCCCGGATACATAACTGCGTTGGTACAGATACTTTTACACAGATTTCCCGTCCATGTAAGATTCGTTCCTCCAGAAGTTTTACGGCATACTCTCCCATAAATTCCATGTACAGCCGGACCGTCGTAAGCGGTGGAATCATATATTTTGCAGCCGGAATATCATTAAACCCTATAATACTGATGTCCTCCGGTATATGTAATCCAAGCTCATATGCTGCACGGTAGCTTCCGGCCGCCATCGAATCATTTGCCACAAACAACGCTGTCGGCAGATTGCCTTCCTGATATAATTCTTTCAGGAGTTCATATCCATACACTGGATAGTAAGCACCGTATTTCGTATATTCCGGATGATACAGACCTTTCCGGGTTAATGCATCCTGAAAACAGTGTAAGCGGGTATCGAGCGATTCCACGCCTTGTGCATTCACCTCCCTGCATCCGATCATGCCGATTTTTGTATGACCACATGACACCAGATACGAAACAATGTCCTCTACAGCCTGGCGGTAATCCGCCACAATACTGTCAAATTTCTCCGGATTCGGATTTGCGTCCACAAATACAACCGGACATTTCCACAATTCGATAACGGCGATCATATCACCGGTAAATGTTCCCGTACAGATCACACCGTCAAGCCCGCTCAGCGATTCTGCGGTATCTTCCATTTTTACCGTCTGTCTGAGATATCCCTCTTCTTCGAGCTTTCGTTCTAAGGCAAGGCGAATACACAAGTAATACGGATCCTCCAGCTCTTCCTCCGGAGAATAGGAATAAAAGACACCGATCTTTAATTTTTTTCTGCGTTTTTTCTGTGCCCGTACTTTATATTCCAGTTCCTCTGCAATCTCAAAAATTCGCTTTTTTGTTTCTTCCTGTGCATTTAACGTCTCATCATGATTCAACACTCTGGACACCGTTGCAATTGAGACCCCCGCTTTTGCGGCAATGTCTTTGATTGTTGCCATTCACAAACACCCCGATTTTCTTCGTTTCTATGTAAGCGGATCCAGCAGATCTGCTTACATTATTATGGTAAATCATATCATCAATCCGGCTGCTGTTCAACCACAAAGACTATTCTTTTCTTTCTTCCCGGTATTTCTCAATCAAAACAAACACTTCCGGATGCCGCTCCTTCAGGTGCTCATCCAGGATATATCTGCGTTCCCGGAACCGTTCAGCCAGCTCCGGATGTTCTCTGGCAATCCGTTCATGGATTTCCTGCCGATGCTGTTCCATCTTCTGTGCCAATGCATGTTCATCTTTTCCGGAAATACGCACAATTTCTTTCAAATGTTCTTCCAGATGCTCCAGCCATTCATCCAGATCAAGCTCCTCCATATGAGACCAGCTTCCATGCAATAATTCTTCCACATTCTTCGTCTCTTTCAAATGTTCGATCTGACGCATGATCTGCTTCTCCATCTCAGTCTCTGCATCCGCTCCGAAGGCCCATACAAACTCCTGTACACGATTATCCGCACGTTTTAATGATGCACTGCGTTCCGCATTATCCACACCGCCTTCTAACGGATACGGACGTTTATAGCCAATGTCTTTCAACGCAATGTGGATCGTACGGCGGACATTTCCATTTTCAATCAAATGTCCAATCCCCAGTTTCCGCATCTGCGTATTGAGTCCGGAAATGTGCTCTGTAATGTAAAAACGGATTTCTTTTTCCTTCAGGGATTCGCTCAACAGGTTCAGACGATCCGCTGCTGTAATATCCATACTTCCAATGCCGCTTGCATCCAGGATTACTGCTCTCGTATTTTCCTTCAGTGCCGCCTCAATTTCCCGCTGTAACACGGAAATATTTGCAAAAAACAGATTGCTGCTGAAGCGGTAAATGATCACACCGGATATCGGATGGATCTGCTGTCCTTCTTTCAGATCTCTGAAATGCTTATGTCCCGGCTGGATTCCGAGAAAACAGGTCGCCGGTTTTGCTGTCCGTATGATCATCTCTGTAAAAGATAACATAATACCGATCAATACGCCGTTGATGGTTCCCAAAAACAGCACACCGAAAAATGCACCCAGAAAAATAAAACATTCCGTCCTGCTCACCTTCCACAGTCTTGCAGCCAGATCAAATTCTGTCGCGCCGAGCAACGCGGAGATCACAATGGCTGTCAGGACCGGAATCGGCAGATATCCGATAAAGCCTGTACAAAACAGTAATAATATAATCATAGATCCGCCTGCCACAAGTCCGGTCAGCTGTGTCTTTGCCTGATACTGTTCCCCCATAGCCGTTCGTGATACGGAACCGTTGATCGGACAGCAGCCGGTAAATGCTGCTGCAAAATTTCCAAGTGAAAATGCGAGGATTTCCTGATTATCGTCAATCTGATATCGGTTTTTCTGTCCAAAACTATTCTCTGCCAGCAACGTTTCTGCCATGATAACGACTGCTACCGACAAACTGATCGTAACCGCTTCTTTTAATGGAACAGCCGAAAAATCCGGCAAACTCCATTTTGGAAGTCCCGGTTCGACTGCTGCCAGCGTCTGAATGCCCCAGTCCTGCAATGGAAGCACGTTTGTGAGTACGGCTCCTGCAGCCATCAGTACCACTGCCATCGGGAATTTTGGCATGATTTTTTTCGATAGTAATAAAATGACAAGGGAAATCACACCAAGGATAACGGATGGAACACTGATTGTTTTTGCCGTTTCTGCAATATGTTCTGCCAGTTCCAGAAATTCTCCAACGCCTGCCGTTCCACCCATCAGTTTCGGCACCTGCATCAAAATAATTGTCGTGCAGATACCCGTAATAAATCCACCCATAACCGGTGCAGAAATATAATTAACCAGTTTTCCTGCTTTCAATAAGGAAAAGATCAACAGCCACAAGGCCACGAAAAAGGTCAGCATCGGAACTGCCGCCAGTGCTTCTGTCGAACCCGCTGTGATGTTCAGTCCTGCCAACGCCGATCCAATCAACGCCGCCGGAGCCGCATCCACGCCGAAAATAAACTGCGGGGATGTAGAAAACAGCGCAAAGATCAAAATTGGAAAGACTGATCCATACAGTCCGTACACCGCCGGTAATCCTGCGATCTGTGCATATCCCATGGAAATCGGGATGGAGACTGCCATGATGATCAGTCCTGCTAAAATGTCCTTTCCCAGATTTTTCTTATCATAATTTCGAAGTGTATGTGCAAATTTCATAGGAAGACCTCTTTTATAATATTCTGGTAACTGTTAAAAGTATAACACAAACGTTCCGAAATGATAACCTTGTTCTGGGTAATTGTATAAGGCTGAATTGAAGGTATTCAAGTCGAACACACCCTAAATATAACGTTCCAACCGGCTACCCAGTCGACTTAAAATTTCATTCGTGATCGTTCCGGCCGCCTCTGCCATATCCGCTGCAGTAAGTGTCTCATTTCCATCCGTTCCGATCAAAGTTACAACATCACCTGTTTTCACTGCATCTTCTTCCAGCTCACTGATATCAACCAGCGCCTGATCCATACAGATTCGCCCTACAATCGGCACTTTTTTTCCTTGAACCAACACCTGGCCAACACCATTTGACAGGCAGCGCGGCAGTCCATCGGCATAACCAATGGTAATAACGGCGATCCGGCTCTGTTTTTCTGCCACAAACTGTCTGCCGTATCCGGCAGTTTCACCCGTTTTCAGATTTCGCACGGAAGCCACTCTTGCTTTCATGGAAAATACCGGCAATAATTCTTTTCCAATCGTTTTCGTATCCGCATCATTGCTGAGTGTTCCATACAGGGCAACACCCACACGGGCATAATCCCATGCATATTCCGGATAGGAAAAAATCCCATAACTTGCCAACAGATGTTTTTTTCCACAAGCATAACCTTTTTCTTCCAGATGCTGTACAATTTGCTGAAAACATTCTGCCTGCGCCCTTGTATACGCCTGATCCGAAGCATTCTGTCCATCCGATACGCACAGATGGGAAAATATTCCATCAACCACCAGCTGTTTCATCTGAAACATGGCACAAAGTTCCTCAAAATGTTCACTGCGCTCACCGATACGATGCATTCCAGTGTCTACTGCAATATGTACATGTAGTGGTTTTTCAGACTGATTCAACTGCTTTGCATAGGAAAAATCTACGACAGTCTGTGTCAACTGATAAGTATGTAACAGAGCAAACTGCTCCGGTGCGGTATAGCCAAGAATCAAGATTTCACCTGCAATTCCGTTCTTGCGTAGCTCCATTCCTTCCTCTGCACTTGCCACACAAAATGCCTGAATACCAAGGCGGTTCAATTCTTTTGCGATCAGAACTGCCCCCAATCCATATGCCTGCGCCTTCACTGCCGGCATAAGCTGACACGTATCTGGCAACAACCGTTGGAACAGACACACGTTATGCTCCAGTGCCTTACGATCAATTTCCAGCCATGCGCGATGCCCCGCTGATTCTGATTTCGATTTTGTCTGATTCATTTTTTCATAATTCCAGTCGGACGGGATCAGATATCCATATCGCAATTCTTTTCTTTGTATTGTATCTTTCTCAATTTGTTTCTGCTCTTTTTGCTTCAACATATTTTTTCCTTCTTAACTTTAATTCCAATCATTTATTTCTTCTGACATGCAAGTCAAATCCATGTGAGATCCGGTGCGTAACATACATTCCAAAGATGGATATGATACAGGTTCCAATTACTACTGCCACATAATTCAGCAGACTGTTTCCGGCAATTTCTTTTCCCAGACTGCCCGGCAATGCATGCACTACCACGATTACCGCCGGATGTAAAATATAGATCCACGTCGACAGGCTGCGCAGTTTTTTTGATGGTTCCTGTGGTTTGGCACAGATCCAGATGTACAAAAATATCATCACAATGGGAAGCATCACATACATGCTGTCATGCCGCTGCCAATCTGCCGCATGCAGTGCAAATCCCTCTACTGTCATGAGCACCAGACTAATGAGTAATCCGAGTCCCGCGCGCTTCCGATTCCAGCGTTTTGGTTCTGACATTTCCCAGTAACTATCATTTTGCACTGTATTTTCCCGTTCAACCTTTGCAAACCAGACACCGATCATCAGAAAGATCGGCACCAGGAAAATACCATTTCTTGTATAAGAAAATACCTGAAACATTCCGTCATACATGGTCTTTAACACGGGAATCTGTGTTGTCAGTCCATAATAGCTGTCTCCCAGAAGACCTAATATATAGAGAATGATTACAATCACAAATGTAATTCGGAAACCTACCTCTGATATCTGAGCCAATATTTCTTCTTTCACATCATTTCTATTTGCATTATTCCTACTTACAAAAATCACATTATTTGCATCATTTCTGTCTTCGTTATTTTTAATTTCACGCTGATGATTTTTCCCAATTCTGCTACAGCCCCACACGATCACCATGCCCAGCATGCATGCCGGAAAATACCACAGATGATAAAAAGTTCCGTCAAATACCAGCATGCGAAAAATTCCTGTCACAGTGATTTGTTTGTAGTGACCTGCATACATTCCCACCGGAAGATACAGTACGACAGAAATACCATACAAAATCGCAATTTTTTTCAAAAAACTGAGTAACACTGCTGCGGAACTACCTTTCTCATCCGGATCATTTTCCCAGAAGTTTGCTGCCACATAACGTCCTGTGATCATCAGAAACAGCGGAACTGCCATCCGGGCAAAAATCCGTGTCAGAAAAAAATCTGCATTTTCGTTCACAGACAACAGCGGTGACGTGTGAATCGCAATGACCAGAAATGCCGCAATCAGTCGGTAGCGGTCAAGACCGCCCTGTTTACCCACGACAAGTGCTCCATTCCGTGATAACAAATCCATCTACGTTATTACCGGAAATCACTCGCGGTGTTTTGTGGTCTGCATCCAGACAGATCTGCTCTGACTGACCGGCATTCAGATAAGAAATCCATATTTCTTTTCCCTGACTGCAGTAACGGTATGGATTTTTTCCGTACTCATAACCACGCAGGAACTCAATATATTCTTCCAGAACCATGCCTTTTTCTGTCATGATTTCCGCATGCGGCACGCCCACATAACGGAAGTGCCATGGCTCCTGACCAATTCCGGTCACCTCTTCTTTCCCCTTTGGATAGCGCTCAATAAATCCGTATTTTGGTGCAAGCTGCCGGAATCGCTGGCAGATACCCTCATATGGAAATTCCGGCCGGATAAAATCAATGACATCCTGTTTTAATCCCAGATCAATGGCAAGCCCGGTTTCATGCTCACTGTGTCCCGGAACAGCTACATAGGTTTCCGTAAACTCCCGTCCACTCTCACGCATGGACGTATCCCAGATACTCTGCTGCTCTTTATGCGGTCTCCATGCGCTCACCGGAACGATATGCTCCCAACCATGCATTTTTTCCATCAGTTCGTTTAATAAAATGACGGCTCTGCGCTGCAATTTCATGTCATAAATATCCATGTTAAATTCTTCAGAATTCTGTTCCGATCGTTCAGCTATTTCCGGCAAGGCAGTTTCTATCCTTGTGGTATCTTTTGTGGAAATATCTTTTTCCCGCTGCTTTAACACTGGCTGTAATATTTCGTCTAAATACTGCTTGTTTCCGGTATTTTCCAGATACGCATGCGCCGCATTGACCAGAATCAGACTTCCATGATAAATATCTTCCTTTGAAAGCCAGATCTGCTGGCCGTCATCTGCTTTTACTTTTAATTCCATGTTGCTGCTCCTTTCTACTCACATTTCACTTTTACATTTTTCTGCTCTCAAACTCACTTTATAAAATCACTTTTTTAACTTTCCAATACAATGATTCAAAATTCTCAGCTTCATCTTTCATTACTCCATTGCCAGACGAATGATCCGTTCCAAAATCTCCGGGAACTCAAGTCCTGCTGCCTTCATCATACCCGGATAACGGCTGTGCTCCGTAAATCCCGGAATCGTGTTTACTTCGTTAAATACGATCTCGCCATCTGGTGTCAGGAACATGTCCACTCTGGCAAAACCACGACATCCAAGTGCCCGGTAAATTGTCTTTGCGGTCTGTTTGATTTCCTGCATTTTTCTTAATTCAATCCGCGCCGGAACATGGATCTCAGATGTTTTCAAAGTATATTTTTCGGTAAAATCAAAGAATCCACCGGAAAGCTGAATTTCATCTACTTCCCCTGTAATCAGGTTGCGATTGCCAAGAACAGCGCATCCAACTTCAAATCCATCTATGTTTTCTTCAATGATGACTTCATCGTCATACTGAAACGCCTTGATAATCGCAGACTGCAGTTCCACCGGTTTTTCCACTTTTGTCACGCCGTAAGAAGAACCTGCTTTTACTGGTTTGACGTACACCGGATAGCCAGTTTTCAATGCAAAATCAACTGCCATCTTCCGGTCATCTCCCTGCGTCAGCACCATTGCTTTCGGTACACGGACACCAGCTGCCTCTGCCACCAGATGCGCACGGTCTTTGTCCATACACAGAGCAGATGCCAGAATACCACATCCTGCCAGCGGAATTCCCGCCATGGTAATCAGCCCCTGAATGGTTCCATCCTCACCATTTTTTCCATGCATGACCGGAAACGCCACATCGATCGGCATTGTTTTTGCACCGTCTTCTCCAAGAAGCACCAGACCATGTGTATTTCGATCCGGTGAAATCATAGCCGGTGTGCAGTATTCGGACTGCTGCCAGGTATCATTTTCAATGTTTTCCACTGGTCCTGTATAAGAAAACCACTGTCCTTCTTTTGTGATTCCAACCGGAAGCACTTCATATTTTTCCGGGTCCAAATTTTTTATCACGGCGCTAGATGACTCCAGAGACACACTGTACTCGGAGGAATATCCTCCAAAAATAACTGCTACTTTCACTTTTTTTCTGTATTTTTCGCTCATTTTTTTATCCTCTTTTCTTTTTTTCATATCCGCTGCAAACAAAATTACAAAGCAATCTTTTCTTCTGATGCGGGTATGTATTATTTACACCAAGTGCTTTTTATTAGGGATTTCTAAAAAAAGCCTTGCTTTGATACGCTTATCGTACCAAAACAAAGCTTTTCATACTTTTAGGTTTTCTTTCCTGCTTCTTGTGTTTTTCTCCCGAAATCCTTACGATTTTCTTACAGACAGAATGCAGGAACATAGTTTTCTTTTATTTGCAATTTTTATGCGTTCAATTTTGTTTTACCACAGATTCTCCGGAACACTCGGCAGCACTACCGTAAATCGAATACTCTCATTTTCACTTTCTGCCGTGATCGTTCCGTGATGCAATTCCACAATTTCCTTCGCAATAGCAAGTCCCAGACCGGAACCACCAGTGGAAGATCTTCGCGAACTGTCCAGACGGAAAAACTGATCAAAGATTCGATCCAATTTATCCGGTGAAATTGTTTTTCCATGATTTTTCACACAGATTTTCACTTCATCTTTTATCGGCTCATAATCCATAGAAAGATAAATGGTCGTGCCCGCATAACTGTAATTCACCGCATTGCGCAACAGATTATCAAATACCCGTGCCAGTTTATCCGGATCGCACAGGATTTCCACATTCGGCTTAATCTCCGTTTCCAGTTTCAGATCTTTTTCTGCCAGAATCGGATGAAATTCAAACCCGATCTGCTCCAGCATACGACTGATATTGACGCGCTCCGGCTCCAGCTGAATATTGGTCAGATTAAATCGTGTAATATCAAAAAATTCATTGATCAGATCTTCCAGACGCTCTGCTTTATCCAGCGCAATCCCTGTATAACGACTTCGCATTTCCTCTGAAATCTGTGGTTCATCCCGCAATAATGTCAGATAACCGATAACACTGGTCAACGGGGTCTTCAGATCATGTGCCAGATAAACGATCATATCATTTTTTCGCTGTTCTGCCTCTTTTGCCAGCATAGCATTTCGCAAAGCACCTTCCCGCACCAGATTCAGTTCATCTTCCACACTTTTCATTGCTCTGGATAACCGGATCGGTTCTTCTCCCGGATTGGCAAGTTTTTCCGATGCATCCACCAGTTCATCCAGATAACGCAGCGGGCGTGTCATAAACCGCAAAGTAATAACAATCCATCCGATCAGGATCAATATAAGCATAATGGCAATGATCCATTCTTTTACCCACTGCAACAAATAATAAATACTGCTCGGCTGCCATGATATGTTCATGCTTACTGACCAACCGATTGCCAATATTGCAAATAGAGCTGCCACATATATCACTAAAGCCAGGAGATAGTTTCCAAACACCTGTCCTGTAAGCTGCGTGCGCAGATATTTTCTATTCGTATAACTCTTTTTCTGCTCCATATGCATCCCCTTACCTACTGCAATATACCATCTTATTCGATCGTGTATCCCACGCCCCAGACCGTTTTTACATATTTCGGTTTTCGCGCCGGCTCCTGCATTTTTTCACGCAGACGGGCAATATGTGTCATAACCGTATTGTTGTTGTCCAGATATTTTTCCTTCCAGATTGCCTCAAACAGCTCCTCGGAAGATACTACCTTTCCCTGATGCTCACACAGATACCACAAAATATCAAACTCGATTGGTGTCAGGTTTAATTCCACCCCATTTAAGGTGCATTTATGTTTATTTTTACAGATTTGCAGACCGCGAATGTCGATCTCGTCTGCCGGCAATGTTTCTTCCGGTTCCATACTTCCGGGATTGTACCGGGTATAACGGCGCAGCTGTGTTTTTACCCGCGCCATCAACTCCAACGGATTAAAAGGCTTCGCGATATAGTCATCTGCACCAAGTGTCAGACCGGTAATTTTATCCATATCCTCAACCTTTGCTGTCAGCATGATAATTGGGAACAGGTATTTTTCACGGATTTTCTGGCAAAGTGTAAAGCCACTCATGTCCGGGAGCATTACATCCAAAAGTGCCAGATCCGGTTCCTGTTCTTCCATTACACAGTGCAGGGCATCGGTGGCATTATAAAATTTCAGCACCTCATAGCCGTCGTTTTTCAGGTACACTTCTACCAAATCTGCAATTTCTTTTTCATCGTCTACTACTAATACTTTTTTTCCCATATTGATGTCTTTCCTTTGTTATACTTTAGTGTAAAGCAGACACTTGCAATCGGCTGCTGCAACCGCTCACCAGAGTTTAACATACTTTTTCTGCTAACATCTGCTCCACTTCCTCTTTGGTCGGGATTGCCGGAATTCCACCACGTTTCTGCACACAGAGTGCTGCAGTTGCGTTTCCACATACGGCACAATGGTGAATTTCTTCCCATGTCAAAGATTCAATTGGTTTTTCCAATGATAAATATGCACTTAACGTACCGCCCCAGAAAGAATCACCTGCACCAGTTGTATCTACAGATTGTACAGAGAATCCTTTCATGCGCTCTTTTTTCTCTTTGGTCGCCATCAGTACACCTTCGCTGCCAAGAGTTACTGCAATGAGTTTCGGTCCCATCGCAAGCAGTTTGTCTGCTGCGGCTTCATAGGTTGTCTCCCCGGTAAGAAGCAGGCTTTCCTCATCGGATACTTTCATGACATCTGCATAAGAAATCATGGATTTCATATTTTCAGCTGCTTCTGCTTCGCTGCTCCACAGAGTTGCACGATAATTCGGATCATAAGAGATCAATGCACCTGCTTCTTTTGCACAGGTTACTGCCGCTACGGTCGCATCCTTTGCCGGCTGGTCTGTCAGGGACAGGGAACCAAAATGAAAAATTCTACAGTTTTGCAAAAGTTCTTTGTCCAGTTCATCCGCACGCAGTTGTGTGTCTGCACCCGGTTTTCTCGCAAAGGAAAATTCACGCTCACCATTTTCATCAATGGCTACAAATGCCAGTGTTGTGAAATAATGATCATCTTCCATCAGGTTAGAAACACCAATATTTTCTTTTTCCAGAGTCTTTTTCAAAAATGCACCATGCATATCTTTTCCAACTTTTCCGATAAATTCTGTCCGATACCCCATATGGCTGGCAACCGTCAGCAGATTTGCCGGAGCTCCACCTGGATTCTGTTCAAACAAACGCATACCATCTGCGCCTGTTCCAGCTTCTGTAAAATCAATCAATAATTCGCCAAGTGCTGCAATATCAATGTTTTTTTCCATATTTCCAATCCTCCACATTCTACAATGATGCTGCGACGTTCTCACTCATAATTTTCTTTATCATACCACACAGAATTTTCAAAGAAAACTGTTTTTGCCAATCATTCATTCGTCCATTCATCTTTATCGGTATCGTTTCGCGATCTTTTTCTGCATTTATAATATATAGCAGATTATCATTAAAATGCTTTTTCGCTAATTCTCTTTTATGTGATTCTTGTTTTTTAGCGAAATTCTCCTTCCATGCGCTTCGTAAACAGAATATCATGGTTCACCAGCCGGTAAAAATCCCGTTTCATCTCCTCAAAGGTCTGATCTCCCATTCCCATAAGCCACATCATTTTTGTGATCGTTGCTTCCAGCGTCATATCATAAGCTTCCAAAATTTTAAAATCCAGTTTCACCTTTTTTCCGACTTCATACACCGTCATATTGCTGCCCTCATTGGCCACCTGCGTCGTCATGACAAGGATTTTTCCTTTATCTTTCCACTTGTTCATCTGCGTATAAAATTCATCCAGCAGTGACTCCGGGATTCCGCCCACGCCAAAACTCTCCACCACAAGGCAGTCATACCGTTCAAACAGATATGGCAAAATATCCGGCTGCATGCCCGGAATCAGTTTCAGCACATAAACGCTGTTTTTCATCTCATAGTAGAACCGCACCGGTCCGGTATATGGCATTTCTGTGATATAGCGCACGAGCATGCCATCCTGGATCACCGCCTGATATGGGAAATTAATGCTGCAAAATGCATTATAACTTTTCGCCCGCTCTTTTCTTGCTCTCGTTCCGACAATGACTTTTCCGTCAAACACAATGTTGACATCCTGTGAATTGTTATCAGATGCATAGATGAAACTGTCCAGCAGGTTTGTTTTTGCGTCTGTCACATCCATCTCAATCGGCTTTTGTGCTCCGGTAATAACAATCGGTTTCCTGGAATTCTGGATCATATAAGATAGTGCGGCTGCTGTGTACGCCAGCGTATCCGTGCCATGACAGATGACAAATCCATCATACCTGTCATAATTTTCCTGCACGGTCTTTGCCAGCAGTTTCCAGTGCTCCGGTGTCACATTCGTGCTGTCCAGATTGCATACTTGCAGGGAATCTACCTCACAGATTTTGCTGACTGCCGGAATATAATTTAAAATATCTTCTGCGGAAAGGCCGGGCGCCAGTCCATATTCTGTTTGCTTTGAGGCAATCGTGCCTCCGGTTCCTATCATCAATATGTTTTTCATCGTTGCTCCTTTTTCTTCCCTTATTATGCATTTTTTTCTGACAACAGCTGATGGATCCTTTCACAGGCTGCCGGTATCTTTTCCAGATCTACACAGGAATAATTAATGATAAAATAATGCTCCCGGCTGTTTTCTGCTGTCAGAAAATATTCTGACAGCGGAAGCATTTTTATTCCCTGCTGCTTTAATTGTTCCGAAAGGCACTGATCTGACAATTCAGTCTGCAAATGCAGCAGGAAATGTAATCCGGAATCATTTTCAATAATCCGGCATTTTTCCTTCAGGGAACTGTGCTCGATTGCCTCGATCAGCTTTTTCCGCTGTCTGCTGTAAAAAAGCCGCATCCGGTTGATATGTTTTTCAAAATACCCCTGATTAATAAAGGCTGCCAGCGTATACTGCTCAAAATTTGACACCGTACAGGAATAAAATGAAAGCTGCCGGTAAAATTGATTCGCCAGATGTACCGGCAGGATCATGTAACTGATACGGATCGTCGGCGTCAATGATTTGGAAAATGTATTCATATAAATCACTTTTTCACAGGCATCCATACTGAAAAGTGTCGGCAACGGCTTTCCATTTGGACGAAATTCACTGTCATAATCATCCTCAATGATATAGTGCCCATTTTTTTCATTGGCCCAGGCCAATACTTCATATCTTCGGTGCGCAGGCATGGTAATCCCACTTGGGAAATGATGACCCGGGCTGATATGTGCAATGTCAGCTCCTGATTTTCGCAACCCTTCTACGGTAATTCCGTCCTCGTCCATGTCCGCATAGCGACAAATAATCTGATGCTGCTCATAAATCTGTACCAGTTTTTTATATCCCGGATTTTCAATACAATATTCCCTGTTATTTCCAAGCAGCTGCACCAGCATACCATACAAATACTCGGTTCCGGCTCCCATGACGATCTGATTCGCATCTACCAGCATCCCCCGGAAGGACTTCAGATACTCTGCAATGGCTTTTCTCAGTTCATAAATTCCGCCTGTGGGAGAAACTTTCATCAGTTCCCTGCTGCGAGTGGACATTGCTTCCCTCAGTAGTTTCGCCCAGACAGAAAACGGAAAACGTTCCGAATCTACCTTATTACCGGACAGATCAATGTCATATTTCACCGGTTCCGCCGGCACACGGATATCCAGTGAAATATGAGTTTCCTTTGGAATCCGTTTTATTTCTTCGATATCCGACACATAATACCCTTTCTTTGGAATGGTATATATATAACCCTCACTGATCAACTGGTCATAAGCATTCTGGATCGTTATGGTACTAATGCCATTGTGGGTCGCAAAAGTTCGTTTGGATGGCAGCTTCTCCCCCGGCTGTAAAACCCCCGTTATAATATCGTGTTTCATGCATTGATACACCTGCTCATAAAGCGGTACATCATTATGTTCAAAGACATATGTCAGCATAGCTTCTCCTCCTGTCTGACATCTGTTTTTTTATCGGTTTGATTATTTTTTTATAACCAGTTCCATTATATAATAGGCATCAGCAAATGGCAATCACAATGATTACAAATCACTTATACAGCATAGCGATCACAATCTGTGCGGATTGCAAAAACAAAAAAGAATTAAAATATATGGAGGATTTTACAAATGGACAAAAAACAATATGAATTAAACAAAGGCCTGGCTCAGATGTTAAAAGGCAGTGTCATCATGGATGTTACCACACCGGAGCAGGCAAAGATTGCAGAAGCAGCCGGTGCCTGCGCTGTTATGGCTCTGGAGCGTATCCCGGCAGATATCCGTGCAGCCGGTGGTGTTTCCCGCATGAGTGACCCGAAAATGATCAAAGGGATCCAGGAAGCAGTCAGCATTCCGGTCATGGCAAAATGCCGTATCGGACATTTCGTAGAGGCGCAGCTGCTGCAGGCAATCGAGATTGATTATATTGATGAATCCGAAGTCCTGTCTCCGGCTGATGATGTATATCATATTGATAAGACACAGTTTCAGGTACCTTTTGTCTGTGGCGCGAGAGATCTCGGAGAAGCGCTCCGCCGCATCAATGAGGGGGCATCTATGATCCGTACCAAGGGAGAACCTGGTACCGGTGATGTCGTTCAGGCTGTCCGTCACATGCGGAAAATGAATGCGGATATCCGTCGCATCACTTCCATGCGCACAGATGAACTTTTCGAGGAAGCAAAACAGCTCCAGGTTCCATATGAACTGGTACTGTATGTACACGAAAACGGTAAACTTCCGGTCGTAAACTTTGCAGCCGGCGGCGTAGCAACTCCGGCTGATGCAGCTCTGATGATGCAGCTTGGTGCAGAAGGTGTCTTTGTTGGCTCAGGAATCTTCAAATCCGGCAATCCTGCCAAACGTGCATCCGCCATCGTCCAGGCAGTTACCAACTATACGGATGCAAAACTCATTGCAGAACTGTCCGAGGATCTCGGTGAAGCGATGGTTGGTATTAATCCAAGTGAAATTCAGATCATTATGGAAGAGCGGGATAAATAGAAATGACCATCGGCGTACTTGCCGTACAGGGTGCTTTCATCGAGCATGAACATATGCTGGAAAAGCTCGGGATCCCCTGTATCGAAATAAGAAAAAAAGCTGATTTGTCCGGTATCGACGGCATCATTCTCCCCGGCGGCGAGAGCACCGTTCAGGGACAACTGCTGGAGAAACTAGATATGAAAGAACCGTTGCAAAATATGATCAAAAGCGGTCTTCCGGTATTGGCTACCTGCGCAGGTCTGATCCTGCTGGCGGAACATATCGGTGAAAAAGAAACGCCGCATCTTGGAACGATGCCGGTCACGGTCAAACGGAATGCCTATGGCCGACAGCTTTCCAGTTTTATGACCACGGCTGATGTCAAAGGTATCGGAGACTATCCGATGGTTTTTATCCGGGCACCGTATATTACGGATATGGCAGACACCGCAGACTCTGTTGATGACTGCAAATCTGTCCCTTCCTCTGTAACAAATGAAAAACATGAAAATCAGACTCATGATGCGATTATTCTGTCCGAAGTAGACGGACACATCGTAGCAGCCCAGTATCAGAATCAGATTGGGCTGGCATTTCACCCGGAGATGACGGATGATACCCGGATCCATCAGTATTTCATTGACCTTGTGAAATCCTGTCATTAATTAAATCCATAAAAAGTGAGAAGTACAGACATGTAATCCTCTGCTGCTTCTCACTTTTGGTATATTTATATTTCTGAGATTATCTCCTGTTTTTGTACGGAATCATCTAATGGTTTATACTGTAATCCATTGCTGCCAAGATATAAAATCTCATTTAAAAGTTCATTTCTCGAATTCACATTCATTTTCCGATAAATATTCTTAATGTGAAAATTTACCGTATTTACACTGATTCCCATTGCATCTGCAATATCTTTATACATAATGCCTTTGCACAGATACCGCATAACTTCAATCTCTTTCTTGGAAAGACGCTGCTGAAGATCCCCAAAGTTTATCTCTTCCTCGGGCTGCTGCCGGGATATAAAATGCGCCACAAACTCATTCTCTGCACTTAGGCGAACAGATCGGATCTGTAACAACAAAGGCATCTGACTTTCTTTAAAATAACAGGCAAACGATGCTGTCACTTCCTCTTTCCCGCTGTACTTCAACTGATAAATATTTTCTTTCAAATGATCCAGCAAGCTGCTGCTCTGAAGCAGATTCACATCTTCGCATTCTATCATTGTATGTAACGCACTGTTCATATAATATATCGTGTCATTCAAATTCGAAAGTGCCGTTCCCGTCTCTGAAAAATCCATCGTACTCTGCAGCATGAGCTGTCTAGTCTGGATTTCCTGAAAAATACGTGCATTTAGAACCGCCAGATTTACATGATGGGACAGCTGTTTTAAAAGAGTGATCTCCCTGGAAGTAAATTTCCCTTTTTCCTTACTTTTTGCAAAAATTAATGTCCCATGCATCTGTGCATTTCTGGAAAATAATGGCAGATACAGAAAATCCAGGCCGGAAGAATACATAGCTTCCATCTCTTTTACGGTAAGTATTCTGCTCTCTTTCACCAGATATACTTCATGCTGATACGGATCCTCGAAAGCATCCTGATACCATGACTGATCCGCAACATTTTTCCATCCGGCAGATTCTATTTCAATCGGAAACAACTCAAATCCATACGCATCTGCATCTACAATGTGTGGTACAATCTCGAAGTAAAAATGTTTGATCTCATCTACATTCAGGGAAGCATGTATCAGCGCAAGCATATTCTGAAACATAGATTCTGCCGCCATATTCTGTGTCAGCAGCTGATTTCTCAACGGAATACTCACGTATTTTTTCCTTGCCATGGCCGGAAGAACATACATATCTCCACTACTTTGTCCCAGTACTTTTTTTCGGAAACCACTCAGATTGAAAAATCCATCCCTATCAAACCATCCCATATCCCCTGTTGATATCCAGTAGCCTAATCTATCGCCACCCAGATAGTTCTGACACTGATATGGAACGTGAATATATAATTCTCCTACTTCCGCTCCGCTGACCTCTTTTCCGCTTTCATCCTTTAATGCAACCTCTACGCACTCCAGAAAGGATCCTGTCGTAGGAATATGATGACACACTCCGGCATTCTGGTGTATCTCCGGTCCCATCACCCCTATGGTACCGGCGGTTTCCGTCAAACCATAATCAGAATAAAACTGCAGATCCGGGTATAGTGCCTGCATCTGGATCAGGGTTTCCATCGGCATAGGCTCTTGACAATATCGCAATACACGCACAGACGAAAAATACTCCGTCCGAAAGGATTCATGGTAAATGATATTTGACAGGATCGACGACTTTAGGATCACATATGTAATCCGACGCTGCTGAAGTGTCTTTATCATCGCATCGATATCCTTATGTGGCGCAACAGTTACACTCTGATTCCTTAATACCATCCGAAGCAGTTCTTTGAATCCGAGATAGCGCCAGACAGGTGTAAGCAGCAATGTTTCCATGTCCGGTTCATTTCTGTCATATTCATAGGCTTCCATACATCTCTGATATAAAATTTCATGAGAAATACACACATAGCGTTTCTGTCCGGATGTTCCTCCGGTACTGAAAATAATTTCTCCTTCTTCTTCCGTTTCTTTCAGTTTGTCTACATGAACCATGGAACATCCCCGAAAAGGCATACTGCCTGACATCTGAAGCAGTTTCTGATTCTCCGCTTTTTCCTGCATGGTCATATTCGGAGGCAGCGGCAGATAATATAAGTGCCGCTCAACAGCCGCCAGATAATATAATAAAAGTTCTGCCGGTTTTGATGTACTGACCGCAAGGACTTCCCTGTTATCTAATTTTGTAAGACGGGCACAAATCTGATCCAGCTGTCTTTCCAACTCGCCATAGGTATATTCCTTTCCTGCATCATACAAAATCTTTTTTTCGCTGTTATTTTCAGCCACCTGTCTGAAACGTTCCACTGCATTCATTCCAACCCCTCCTTTTACAAAATTGTAATCTTTCCAGTTGAAAAAAACAATATTTCAATTTACAAACAAACCAAAATAAGGTTCGGATAATCTGATATCTGAACCTTATTTCAGTTTCACTTCTGCAAATTGCCTGTATGCTAAGTATGCTTATATCATTCTATGATTTCGCTATTCTCTACCTTGCTTTCATCGACATCGCAGCCAACTCCCACCACTTCCGGCGGATAGATTTTTCCATTCTGCGGTCTGGACGGATATTGTAGAAAATATTGCGATGCCTCGTTTATCGTCAGCAGGTATTCCGTCATCGGCACCACTGCAGGATTTGTTGCCGCCATAATATGTGCATTCACATTCGGAATACACTGATGCAAATACACTTTACGGTTAAATGCTCCCACCAGATTGATAATACTCATGGTCTCTGTGATACCGCCACCCCAAGCCGGTTACGGCTGATAGATATCGCAGGCATCCATTTCCAACATTTGTCGGAATTTCCACCGGCTCGTGTCATGTTCTCCACCGGAGATTGCGATCGGACAGTCTCTTTTCAATCTTGCATACTCATCCATACGATCCGGCAGACACGGTTCCTCTAGCCATGCAATGTTCAGATGCTCTATCGCTTTTACAAGTTCCATCGTATATTCGTAATCCCAGCAGCATACCGCTTCTACTGCAATAAATTTGTCAGGTCCTATGCATGCACGGACTTTTTCTAATGTTTCACAGGTTTTCTTAATGCCTTCTCTGCCCTGAACCGGACCGTATTTGGAATAAATCTTAACTCCAGGTGATCCTGCTTCCGTATGTTCTTTTAAAATAGGGAGCAAAATGTTATCATCATGAGGCAATCCAGCTGTATTTGTATATTCCGGTGCTCCATCACGGACTTTTCCTCCCAGAAGTTCATAAAGCGGCACTCCAAGTTTCTTACATTTGATATCCCACAGCGCGATTTCAGCATGACTGACCGCACGCGTCAGATCCCCGGCAGTCTGATCCAAGCCAATCCGATACATAATATCATGCAGATACTCAATTCTCATAGGATCCTGCCCCATCAGAGTATGCTTTACATGGTTCAGAAGATAGTATGTAATTCCCGGGAATGTAATCGGACCAACCACACCGGTAATTCCTTCATCCGTTTCCACATACAGGAAATCCTGTATGATTTTTAAACCGCCTTCTGGATCCGGAACCGGAGTGATCGCCACTCTGCTTGCCGCACTGTGCCGGACAAAATCCGGATAAATATCCGTAGCATTTACAATGCAGGTATCCGAATAAGCTTCCACCGGTCCGGTATATTTGCTTTTTAAACGTCTGACATAAATATTTGTAATTTTCATTTCAACAATCCTCACATTTTGCTATCGTAAAATTCCAATTGCACACAATGCGACCATCATTCCCAGATTACACAATACCGCAATCAGTGACTGTATCATCATCTTCTGGAAACGGTCCTCACGCACAAAGGAAAGGAATACACCACCACCGGTGGAAAATGGGGACATACCCATTCCAATTGCCGGTACACAGACACAGGAAATCAATACTGCAGGATTGATCCCTGTTGCTGATGCAAGACTTACCACGATTGGAATCATCAATGGCATAACCACACTTGTACCATCGGAAAACAGACTCAGTATTCCGGATAATAATACAATGAGTATTGGAATCATTTTTACAGAAGTACCGGCTGATACAGCGTTTACGATCAGATCCGCAAGTCCTGCTGTCCGCATAACTCCCATCAGACAGGTCATTCCGCCTAATAAAATAATGACACTCCACGGAATACTCTTTTTTATAACTTCACGTTCATTTCCACATTTAAAAATGGTCAGTGCGATCATACCGGCCGCATATACGAGCGATATATCCAGATTTGAAATCCGTGCCAGAACCGGATTCGGCACAAAGGTATTTATCACTGCCGGTACAAACAGAAACAGAATGCACACAAGAATGATAATCAGATTCTTTTTCTGTTCTGCCGTAGGCGCTTCCGGTTTTCTAATCAGTTCTTCCGGAAGTTTCATTTTCCAAAGCTTCAGTACAACATAATAAACTGCAAAAATAATAAAGAACACAATCGTTGCTGTACGGAAAACATGCATAATGATAACGCTTGTATCAATGCCTTCATCCACGGAAGATATCATACCGCCAAGCATGATACCAACCATTCCGATTGAACAAAGCGTACCCGACATACCACCGGCATTAGAACCGATAGACAAAAACAATTCATTTGTTTTGGCTGCGTAACACAGGGTAATAAAAATCGGGATCAGGAACATGTTTACGGCTGGCGGAGATACACCAATCGCAGATAATGCAAAATTCAGAAGCAGATACACGATCGGCAACGCCCAGGGAATCTTTCGTGTCCAGTAAATAACCAGTTTCGCAATATAATCAATAGTTCCATTTTCTACCGCAAATCCAAAGAATGCCGTTACAATAATAAGCTGTACGGTTGTTCTTGCCGGCCAGAATGCATAGATATCAGATGCTTTCATGCCAAGACCGAATAATCCCAGAACAAATGCAAACACAAGCGCTGCAATACCAACATTTGTTTTGAATTTCGTTCCCCATATCACTGAAACAGCAATAGCAATGAATCCGATAATAATAATAGTTGTATTCATTTCTATACCTCTTTCCTTATGTTTTGGATAGTTGAGCTCATCTATCTGTTATCTGTATTATACCTGCATCGCTTTTTGAAAAAAACTACATGAATATGTGGTCTTTTATTCCTATCAAAAAAACTCTTATTGTCAGAGTTTTCTGACAGTAAGAGTTTTTACGTTCTCAAATCATCCTGTTACAGATGCTTCTATTCTTTTTTTACGGCTGTACCATACTCAAAGGATCTACATATTCTCCATTTACTTTAAAGCGGAAATCCAGATGATTGCCGGTGGAACTTCCTGTGGTTCCAACATACGCGATAACCTGTCCCTGCTCCACATGATCGCCTTCTTCGACAGCCAGTGCGGAACAATGCAGATACATCGTCTCTACACCGTTTCCATGGTCGATGGTGATATTATTTCCAAAGCTTGAACTGTAAGTTGCTTTTGTAACAACACCAGAAGCGCTCGCCATAATATTTGTTCCTCCCGGTGCCGGAATATCAACTCCATTATGAAATTCTTTTCCGTGGAACGGGCAGATACGCTCGCCGAATGTATCACTTAATCTGGTGTAGCCGTCCAGTGGCCATATATACGCTTCCTGGGAAACCTGTCCGCCTTTTACCAGATACTGTTTTCCATCGATTTTTACATGACCGTTATAGGAAAAATCAATCTGACCGTTCCGTACATACCAGGTTCCGTTTTCATTGGATGCAAGTCCGGTATAGTCAAAATCTACTCTGCCCCCCTGCAGATACCACCAGCCATATTCGTTGGCAGCCAGTCCGTTAAAATCAAAGTTTACTTTTCCGCTCTCAATACGGAACCAGCCATACTCGTTCTGCTCCAGACCGAAATGGTCAAAATCTACCATTCCTTCATGAATATACCACCAGCCATACTCATTTGCAGCAAGACCTGTATAATCAAAATCTACTTTACCACCGTTTAATTTCCACCAGCCATACGGATTTGCTTCCACACTCATGCTGTCAAAATTGACATCACCCTGCTCGATCCGCCACCATCCATAGATGTTCTGATCGATTCCGTAATAATCTTTGGCTATCTCGCCATCCACATACATGTGCCATTCACCGGTTTTGTCATCCAGCTGAAATCCATTCCTTGTTTCTTCCTTTTTCTCAGACTTCGCAGACTTTGTCGTTTTTGCTGTTTTTGCTGTTTTTGCTGTACCTGCATAAGCCGGTGACACCAGCATCCCTGCTGCTACAATACCAGCCAGCGCAGATGCCATTACTTTCTTTCCTGAAAAATTCATCTTTGCGGTAACCCCTCATTTTTAAATATCTTTTTTATTCACATTAATAAATATTATATAATTTCTTATGAATTTTTTCAAGATTTTTTAATAATTTCGTAAAGATTTACGCATCCTGTTCCGGATAACAGCATAGTTTTTTTAAACCACGGCCCAGTGCCCCAAACAATGGTTTTCCAAGTTTTACCAGCAGGTGCAGAATCAATGCCGCCACAAATATAATCAGGAACATGTTCCACTTTTCTATCTCATATCCCCAGAAGCTGATGATCACCGCTTCATGGATACAGTAGATTGGAAGGCTGAGCGTCCCAAGCCATATCAGCGGCTGCAAGCGGATCCTTGCTGTCAGTGATTTTCCGGACAACATCAGACTCAGCAGAAGGATAAAGCAGCCAATGAGCAGGCCATCCTGGGAAAATCCACTTGTGCATGCAAAGCACAGCACAAATGCCAGCAGAGACAATTCTGCCAGTGTGAGTAATGCTGTTCCAACCGGTTTATAACGTTACCGTCTGATCCGTTCAGACAGAACGTAGATGAGTCCGCCTGCCAGCATGCCGGCAAGTGCACGCAGATCTACTGCCAGAAAAGCTCCATGATCCGCATGCCAGCCATTTACGGTACCATCACAGATAATCAGGTATCCATATAGCAGCATCGGCAGAAAACTGATAAGCCACGGACCAATCTTCTTTCCCAGGTACAGATACAGATACATCATCACTGGCATTGCCACAAACATCGCACAGATATACCACAGAGCACCACCCATGATATAAGAAGTCTGTACCGTGTCGGAAATAGGAACATCCGCCGGCATCATACCTGTTCCTGCCAGATAGAACAGATTTACCGGCAGATACAGGATCCATTTCACAAGTTCCATGCCTGTAAACTGATATTTCCAGGCAGAAATTAAGCAGTCTGCCACAAATCCCACGGTCGTATACGGCAGTAAACGCTTGAATTTGTCGATCGTATACTGAATCGGATAGGTTGCCTTATTCTCAATCTTTCCTTCTATCCGCACCAGATGTTTGATGGCAAAATATCCGGACAGCATAAAGAAGAACTCCACAAAAATCCATCCGGTCGTAAATCTTCCGCCTGCATGATAGGAAAAAATGACATAACACGCTAGAAATCGGCACAACTCCACCATATTATTTTTCTTTTTCAAAACCTGTTTCTCCTCCGTCTCTTCTTTATTAACCCTTGTTATACTTCTGTCACTCTTACAGTATACGCAGAAATAGGGGTGAATTCAAGTCGAACGCACGTGAGACTTGGTGCGTGATTCTGGTCAGCGAAAGCTG
>OGCN01000539.1_pt1 | contig 60170 bp, 78 predicted proteins | sample 1570181 | NCBI WGS metagenome assembly OGCN01 (sample SAMEA4370584, study PRJEB24528) | human gut metagenome | reverse complement strand
CATTGTGCGAAAATAGCTCGTTGCCAGTTCCTTCTTTTTTTTTATGTTTTTACATACTATTAATAATAAGTTCAAATTTGAATGCTATTATTTTATTGTTTTTTGTGGCTAGCTAATAGGGTAAAATTCTTGATTATATAGTTTCAAAAATAAAAATATGTTATAATAGATTGGGTGATGTTTTATATGAAAATTAAATTATATTTTGGAATGGAAAAGGCTATTAAGAAGTCTGGAATAGGTCGTGCGTTTTACCACCAAAAGAAAGCTTTAACATTAAATAATATTGAATTTACGACTGATAAAAATGATTTGGATTATGATATTTTACATATTAATACAATCTATCCTGATAGTATTTCAATGATTAAACAGGCAAGAGAAAATAATAAGAAGATCATTTATCATGCACATAGTACAGAAGAAGATTTTAAAAATTCTTTTATGTTTTCTAATACCTTTGCTGGTCTTTATAAAAAATGGCTTGTGTATCTTTATAATTCAGCTGATGTTATTATTACACCAACGCCATATTCTAAAAGCTTATTAGAGTCATATGATTTAAATAAGGAAATATATGCGATTTCTAATGGTGTAGATGTTGCACAGTTTAATCCAACATCTAAACAAATTAATGAGTTTACGCAACAGTTTCATATTTCTGAAGAGGATAAACTTGTTATATCTGTAGGATGGCTTTTTGAAAGAAAAGGATTTGATACTTTTGTAGAAGTTGCAAGAGAAATGCCTCATGTAAAATTTATGTGGTTTGGAGATGTTAGATTATCCAATCCAACATCTAAGATAAAAAAATTACTCAAAGAATTACCAAAAAATTTAATATTACCAGGATATGTTAGTGGAGATATTATTAAAGGTGCTTATGGTAGAGCAGATGTTTTTTTCTTTCCATCACGTGAAGAAACAGAAGGAATTGTTGTTTTAGAAGCTTTAGCTTGCAAAACACAAATATTATTAAGGGATATTCCTGCTTTTGATCCATGGATGCAAGACCAAGTTAATTGTTATAAGGGGAAAGCAAATCAAGACTTTATTGATTATATTAATAAAATTATTAATCACGAATTACCTTCGACAGTAGAAGAAGGTTATAAAGTTGCTAAAGAAAGAGATTTATTACTAATAGGAAAACAATTAAAAGAGGTATATGAAAAAGTTGAATCTCTTTAGAGGATAATATTATGGATAAAAAAAATATAAAAAAATACATACTAAATGTAGCTATTATTCTAATAGTTGGTGGATTATCAATTTATTTTTCAATTGGTAATCAATTAGAAGGAACGATTAAATCGTTAAAACATTGTCATTTAGGGTGGCTATTGGTTGTTGCTATTTTAATGTGTATTTTTTATTTAATCAATGCAATGAATTTGACACTTTTTGCTAAAGTATATAAAAAAGATTATACCTTAAAACAAGGAATCGTAAATGCAATGGCCGGTATTTTCTTTAATGGAATCACGCCAATGGCCTCTGGTGGACAATTTTATCAAGTATATGCTTTTAATAAACAAGGAATCAAAGCAACTTATTCGTCTAGTATTTTATTAATGATTTTTATTGTCTATCAAAGTGTATTGGTTGTGTATACATCTATCATTATGCTTTTAAAATTTGTTTATTTTAGTAAATTGTATTCTGGTTTTTTTTCACTAGCATTTATTGGATTTATTATTAATTTAGTGGTTATTTCTAGTTTATTTTTAGGAGCTAAGTCTGAAAAACTTCAAAATTTTTTAAGTAATAATGTTGTTAAAGTATTAGCAAAATTACATATAGTGAAAAGCTATGAAGAGGTAAGTTCTCAAATTGAAAGAAAATTAGAAAACTTTAGAATCGAACTTAATTTATTACAAAAAAACAAACCAATATTACTTAAATCAATAGGATTAAATGTATTAAAATTGACAATTCTTTATAGTATTCCATTTTTTTGTTCTCTTGCAATGAATGTTCCTCTTTCTTGGAGACATTTCTTTGATTTAATTGGAATTACTGCTTTTGTTTATTTGATTTCAGATTTTGTACCATTACCAGGAGCAAGTGGGGGTAGTGAAGGTTCGTTTTATATTTTACTTCGTTACTTTTTAAAAGGAGCGACATCAGCAACTTTACTTGTTTGGAGATTTGCTACTTATTATGCTGGTCTTATTCTTGGAGGTCTTACAATGTCATTTAGTAGAGAACTTAATTTTGCAACAAAAAATGATAAAAAAGAAATTACAGAAAATGATCAAATAATCGTTATAGAAGATATAGAAGAAATTGAATTTGATGATTTTAAAAAATAGGAGGTCTTTATGAAAATAGCACTTTTTTCAGATACATACATACCTGATATTAATGGTGTTGCTACATCAACAAATATTTTACGAAATAAACTTGTAGATTTAGGACATGACGTTTTAGTTGTAACAAGTGAACTTCCAAGTGATACAACTTATGATGAAAGCCTAGATGATCAAGTTTTAAGAGTGCCAGGATTAGAAATACAAGCTCTTTATGGCTACAGGGCATGTAATATTTTTTCTTTTAAGGGTATGAAAGAAATTAAAAGATTTAATCCAGAGGTCATTCATGTTCAAACAGAATTTGGTATTGGTATTTTTGGAAGAATTGCTGCAGAATATTTAGATATTCCTGTTGTTTATACGTATCATACTATGTGGACAGATTATTCACATTATATTAATCCAATCAATTCTGAAACAGTAGATACTGTAGTCAAAAAAGTAATTACAAAAATTAGTAAATTTTATGGAAATAGTTGCCAAGGATTAATTGTTCCTTCAAATAAAACAAAAGATGCTTTAATCCATTATGGTTTAAAACAAAAAAATATTTATACGATTCCTACGGGATTAGAACTTGAACGTTTTTCAGTTAATAATAAAAACAACGAATTATGTCAAAGTTTAATAGAAAAATATCATTTACAAAATCATTTTGTTCTTACATTTTTGGGAAGAATTGCTCCTGAAAAAAGCATTACGGTTATCATAGATGCTTTAAAAAAAGTTGTCGCTATTAATGATAATATTCGTTTTTTAATTGTTGGGGGTGGACCACAATTAGAAGAGTTAAAAGAATATGTAAAAAATGATCATATTGAACCATATGTTATTTTTACAGGGCCTCAAAGTGGTGAAATGGTTCCAGCTCATTACCATATTTCTAATATGTTTATTTCAGCATCTTTATCTGAAACACAGGGATTGACTTATATTGAAGCAATGGCATCTTCTATTTCTGTTATTGCTCGTTATGATGATCAACTTGTAGATGTTATTGATGATGGAAAAAATGGTTTTTTCTTTAAAAATGAAGATGAATTGCCAAAACTTATATTAAATGCTATGGAAATGGATTTAGATGTTTTAAAAGAAAATGCATTAAAAAAAGCAAATGAGTATAGTGGAGAAACATTTGCTAAGAAAGTATTAGAAGTTTATAAGCAAGCCATTCTTATTAAAGAATACACTTATACAGTTGTTTCGATATTTCCCATAAAGAATAATAAAAATGAGGTTTCATTTACTTATGATGAAAATGAAAGTGCTGTAACATTAGAATTATCAGATAAAGTAATAGATCAATATGAACTGTATCGAGGGAAAACAATTGATAGAAATCAGTTTAATACACTTAAAGATCACGAACAAATCAGTAGGGCATATAACAAAGCCTTGAAGTATTTATCTATTAAAGATTATACTGAACAACAAATGAGAAAGAAATTAATGGATTCTGGAGATTATGATGATGCTCAACTTGATACTACTATTCAACTTTTATCAGAAAAAAATTTAATTAATGATAAAATGTACGCAATGAATTATTTTAAAAGATGTACACGTTTGGGAATAGGACATAACAAAGCAATTTATAATTTAAGAAATTATGGTGTTGATACTGAGATAATAGATACATGTTTAGAAGAACTTGATGATGATGAAGAATATCAAGCAGCGATGCTTTTAATCAATAATTATTACCAAAGAAACAGCACGATTTCTTATCGTAACATTCAAAGAAAAATTAAAGAAAAATTATTTTTAAAAGGATTTACGAATGATGTTATTGATAAAGCAATGGCAGAGTATGATTTTGAATATGATTTAGAGAAAGAAAAATTAGCTTTAGAAAAAGACTATTTAAAAGCATCTCATCGCTATGAAAAAAAATTAGAAGGAAAAGATTTAAGAAACAAAATAATTGATACATTGTTAAAAAAAGGATATAATTACGAAGATATTAAGAATATTCTAGAAGTTAAGGAGAATAATGATGAATAAAATAGCAAGTTTAAAACCTGGTGATGATGGTGTTTTAATTGAAGCATTAATTAATCATGTTGTATCAGGAAAAACCAATGGAGCACATCGCTCAACGTATTTATCTATGACATTACAAGATGATACAGGATCTATTGATGCTAAGTTATGGAATGCTAGTGAAGAACAAGTACAAACTTTAGTAAAAGGTTCAGTTGTTCAAATAAAAGGTGATGTTATAAAATATAATGAAGATAGACAAATGAAGATTGTAAAGATTCATTTAGCGTCACAAGATGATAAAGAACGTATTAAATTTTTAAAACAAGCACCATTGGATAGTCAATTTATGATCAATGAAATTAAAAAGTTTATTGATCAAATAGATAATTTAAAATTACATCAATTAGTAAAAACATTATTTGAAGAAAATATTGAAAAATTATCTTATTATCCAGCAGCTAGCAAAAATCATCATGAATATGTTTCAGGATTGGCTTATCATACGTATGGAATGTTAAAAGTTGCAGAATCATTTTGCACTTTATATCCGACGCTTAATAAAGATCTATTATATTCTGGAATCACATTACATGATTTAGGAAAAACAATTGAATTAAGTGGTCCTGTTGTTCCAGAATATACGTTAGAAGGAAAATTATTAGGTCATATTTCTATTTCAAATGCGATGATTAAAGAAACTGCTAATAAACTTCATATTGAAGGAGAAGAAGTAACTTTATTACAACATATGATTTTAGCACATCATGGAAAAAATGAATATGGTTCACCTGTTCTTCCGCAAATCAAAGAAGCAGAAATTTTATATTTAATTGATAATATAGATGCTCGTATGGCGATGATGGATAAAGCTTTAGAAACCGTTGAATATGGAAAATTTACAAAACGTGTATTCTCATTAGAAAATAGAGCGTTATATAAACCAAAGATGTATGAAAAGTAGCAAATGCTACTTTTTATATTTTTTCAAAATTTGAAAAAAATAGAATAGAAAATGACGTAAAATCAAGGGTTTTGAGCGATTAAATGTTACTAAATGTACCTAATTAGTAACAAATTAGTAACAAAAATCACACCTTGATTTTATTTATTTCTACGAATAATTTATTGATGATCGTATCAGTGTAAGTATCAAAAGTAATATCTTTCATTTTATGTCCAAGAATTCTTTTTCTACTAAAAACATCAACGTTATTTAATTGACACAAAGTAGTAAATGTAACTCTTGTATCATGCATGGTATGATTCATGTTTAATTCTTTCATATATGGATTGAAACTAGCATCTTTAAAAACACTATATGTATTATCAATAATTCTTTTTCTTTTCTTTAGCAGCAATTCAATTACAAAAGGTTTGATAAAATCATGGATTGGAATAACTCTGTTTCTTCCTGCATCTGTTTTTAAACCAGTAAAGAAATACGATACTTTTCTTTCAACACCATCATCATTACAAACTTCATCAATATGAATGTCTTTTCTATCGATATTAAGCAATTCATTTGCTCGTAGTCCACTAAAAATATAAATAAGTATAATTTTAGCTATGTCGGTGTTTTCTTCCCTCAAACACTTAATTTCATCATATGAGAAGGCATAATGCTTTTTACTTTCTTCATTCTTGCCACAATTAATAAATTCTGTATAATCATCATCACGATTAATATATTGATGAATAACTGCGTATTTGAAAATTTTAATACAAAGTACCTTCATATGATTTTTTGTTCCTGAACCACATTTATCATTATCAAAAATAAACTGTAAATCTTGTAAGTCAATGTCATTGATTTTTCTATCATATATTTGTTTGAAATGTTTGATCCATGAATTATATCCAGCTTTCGATGATTTTGATAACAATGAAAACTCTTCTTCATTTAAAATATCAAAGATTCCTTTAAATGTTGGTATGTTATCTCTTTTAGCTTGTATTTTGTTGTATAAGTCATTATTCAACTCTTTAGCTTCATTTTTTGTTATTTCTCTATTAGAAGTCATATGATAAAGAGATAGAGCATTTAAAGCTTCTAGTTCAGTTTCAAAGGTACCAATGGTTACTTGTTTCTTTCTACCAGTAATCAAATCTCTATCATTGCTTAAAATTCTTGCACAGTAGGGCTTTCTTCTCTTTCCTGATAATTTAACTACTGTTCCTGAATTATTCGGTCTACGCTTATATGTTGTTTTTCTAGCCATAATAAAAACACGTCCTTTCAATTATATTTGCCTTGAACGTGCTCTATATGGTAAAATTGAGTACGTAAAAGGACTTTAGCGAGTTTCTTTTTATTTAAGGTATTGGTAGTACCTTATTTTTACTCTCCTGTTGGTAGCAGGGGAGTTTTTTATTTGTAAATTGAATTAATATCAAATATTAGTTATACTTATATCAAAGAAAGGTGGTATAAGTATGAGTGAGATGAATATATATTTTTTAGTGTTTATTATTTCTATAGTCATTAATTTAATTTGTGGTTTTTACTATTCAATAAAACTTTTTAAAGAAAAATTGAAAGGAGCTAAAGAAGATGATCAAGATTATTTTAATTAGCTCTATAATATCAATATTGACGACTATGCTTTTTGTAAATTTTTTTAATTTGGTTATTAAATATGGATTAGATGAAATCAACAACAAACACTAACAAAATTTGAACCCAGTTGAGTAAGTTCAACACGATATTTATCCATTCTTAAATGACCCTTTTCTTTTTTTGATATTTCCTCGAACGTCTTATAATTGTCCCTTTGTCTAAATGACTCATATGCTTCATCAAAGCAGACAATGTCTTTTCTTACTGTAATTAGCTTGAGCCGTTCTAAATTATCGATAGACGCTATTACATCAAAATTAGAATAATTTTCATTTCCTGGTAATGCAAACATATCAGGTACAAATGGAGACAATGTTGAATTATCTTCATGAACCTCAAAAAACTTTGCATAAGGTAAAGTATTAGCACTTTTTATCATCACAAGTATTTCAGCATCTAATGAATTTAATTGCTGAATTATTGAAACAAAAGAAGGGTGAATTTGATGTTCTTTATTTTTGTCAAAAGATGAGGCTAAAAGTTTTCCAAACATTTCTTTGTAGTTTGGTTCTTCAAAATATGTAAATAAACTATCGATGACAGGAGCAACAATATTTACAGATAAATCTTTTTTGTCTTTGTCATCAATTTTATTGAAATTTTCAAGAAAGATGTTCATTGTATCTTTTACATTATCTTCTTGTTCTTTTTTTGTTTCTTCACCTCAATACGGTGAATTTGATAATTTGACTTTTAAATAATTTGCTAGACCTTTTCCAAGAAATTCAGCGGAAGGACCTAATAATTTATTTAAAACACCTTCACCTGTTTTACCTACTGTTTTTATTGCTTGTTCTTCTAATGTTGACATTTTATACATCTCCTTACTTCTTGATTTTCTTTGCTATCTTGCTTAATACACAAACTTCTTTTTGGCTGTCTAGTATTTTATCAACTAACTTGTCGTAGGCTCTATTTTTTTCTTCTAGTTTTGTACGTAATGCATCGTTTTCTTTCTTTAAATAAGATATTTGACGTTTTAAATCATCAGTACTTTCTTTTTCTTTTAAAATCGTTTTTATATCTGTAAATAAACTTCTTTTACAGTTATTTATATGGTCTGTGATTTGTTGATTTTGCTCTTTTGCAGCTTTTTGATCATTATAATTTATCACATATACAATAAATGAAAATGCTAACGATAAAAGCGATATAGCTAATGATACTTGTGAAGAATTAAATTCTTTTTTTGAGGTCCATACAGTAACTAAAATTATGATCGCCCATATTACATATATTACAGAAGTAAATACAGCTCCAAGTGAGACATAGTCTGAAAATGTTTTTTTCTTGTTATCTTGTTTTTTCATTCGTATTCCTCCTTTGTAAAATCGGTGTAGAATTAGCATTTCTTTGATAATGATTCCTTTATTTTACAAGTTTCTCTATATTGTTCAGCATCAGGAACTTCATTAAATTCTATTAATTTTTCATGATTAGCTTTAACTACTTCTTCAATTTCTTTTAATGAAACTTTAAAAAATTCTTTTCGGCCATTGATCATATTTACTTTTCTATCATCAAAAGCTTTATGTAAAGCATTTTCAAGTGATGGAGCGTCATCGCTAAAAATCATAGCATGGACATCAAACTTAAATGGAACTGAAGCGTCTCCTAGTTCATCCACACGATCCATAGGCTCTAACCTTCTTGTCATTCCGATTTTGTATATTCCTTCACCAAATGAACCGATATTAGAAATAACATACACATAACCAGCACGTTTATTTGCTTCTCTATAATCGATGCTTTCTAGATTTTTACTAATTTCGGCTAATTTTTCATCTATTTCATTTATTTTTAATTGGATATCATTTTTTTCTTCATTAGTTGAGCATTTTTCTAATTGTTGAATAAATTTTTCTTTTGCATTTTCATAATGCTTCTTTTCTTTAGTAATAGATTTTCGCGCTTCTTCAATTTCTTTTTGTAACTTAGCTTGTTCACGTTCTTCTTCTCTAGCAGCTCTCATAGCCTCTTTTTCTTCCTGCTTTTTACAATTGTACTCATGTACTAGATGAAGTTCATCAATTTTTAGCTTTAAATATTTATAAGAAACAGATATTTTGGTTCTTTGATTAAGCTTATCTAAGGCTTTAGCACATTTTTTAATACGTTCTTCGATTCTATCAAAATTATTAAATTTTACTTTTGAAATCAATGAATCACATTCGTTATTAAATGCTCTTAAATACATTTTCATGTTATCATTATTCATTGCTCGACCTTTTGCTAAACTTCCATCTAAAGTCCAACTGTCAAAATAGTTAAGAGCAGTTTTATTTTTTATCATTTCTTTTTGTTTGTTTCTATTTTCTTTGATTTTTGTGGCATATTCTTCAGAATTCATACAATTGTATTTAGGTGTATAAATGCCAAAGTCCATTACATCAAGATCTAAATCCAATCGCTTGATTTCTTCTTCTTTTGCTTTAAGCTCAAATACTGCACTATTAATCTCTCTTTTAACATCCAATAACTCTTCATTTTTTTCTTGAATATCTTTTTCTACATCAAGTTTAGTTTGTTGAAGTTCTTTGATTTCATTTTGAATATCAAATAGCTCTTTTGCGTCTAATTGTTCAATTTTAGAAAGATATTCAGCATTTTCTTTTTCTAATTCTTCAATACGTTTCAATTCTTTTTTATTGAATAATCCCATTGGTTAATCCTCCCAATCAAAATCTTTTATATTACTTTTTGTTAAATGCTTCCTTGAATGCAACTGACAATAGCTCAATCATTTTGTCTAGATCTTCATCCGTCATATTATCAGAAGCTTTTCTGATAGTACGAATAACTTGCTCTTTTTTCGAAAAATTATTTTCAAAGTTCTTTTGTTCAATTGCGTTTTGAAGCGATAAAAATTTTTCTACTCTAGTATCATCATCTTCATCAGGCCAATAATCACAAGGAATATGCAATGTAGCTAACAGCTTATTAATATTTCTAATATTTGAATATCCAGTCAAATAATTCATATCTACATTAAAGAAATCAGCAAACAATTCTAATGTTTCCATATTCGGCTCTCGTTTTCCTTGTTCGTAATTAGCAAGTGTACTTCTTCCAATACCAATATTTTCTGATAATTCTTGTTGAGAAATTCCTTTTTCTAATCTAAGGCTTTTTATTCTATCTGCCATTATATTCATGGTATCATCCTCCTACTTGAATTATAACACGTTTTGAAACATTTACAACAAAAATGTTTCATTTTGTGTTGACACATTATGAAACGAATGCTATGATAATTGTGCGGACACAAAATGAAACAACAGAGGAGGTGAAACAAATGCCGTCGAATACTAGAATAGGAGAAAGATTAAAAAACCTAAGAAGAAAAAGAGGACTTACGCAAAAAGAAGTCTCAAAAATGGCAAAAATATCAGTAGCAGCAGTTACTAATTATGAAGCAGGTAAAAGAATTCCGCGTGATGAAGTAAAAATTAAGCTTGCCAAAATATATGGTTCAACCGTAGAAGATATTTTTTTTAAATAATATGTTGCAATTTGAAACATCAAAAGGAGGCATAGGATGGAAGAAAAAATAAAAGCTCTTGAAAATAGGGTTCAAGAACTTGAGAAAGATATTACAAAGTTACAGTTAACAGTTATCGCTAATGAAAAGTCAATTAAAAATAATTCTATTTCGATATCGTTTCTAGCAGTAACAGTAATCCTTTTATCCATGAGGCTAATGTGGGGATGATTTGGATAAAACCTGTAATTAGACCAATAAGAGTTAAACACATTGCTAATCTAGATTGCTTTGATGATGAAATTGCTTCTTCACGTATTAGAGCAATTAATTCGTTTTGTTTTTTAATTAATTCGGTTTGCTGGTTAATCATTTCTGATTGTTTATTAACCATATCAGTCATTAATTTTATTTGCTTTTCTTGATTAGGAACAATAGGTGCTGGTTTTATTTCAGGAAGTTTTGGCATTTCTATTGATGGGGTTGAGCGAAAACTATCAAAGTTTGGAACATCAAGTTTTGGAATATCAACCTTCGGGATGTTAAATTTCATTATTTTCACCTCACTTTCTAATTAAATTTCAATACTGGGGAGCATTGATAACTTAATTATAAAGAAAGAGATGAAAGAAGTCGAAAACAATTAAATAAATTACTGATCATCCAGGAGCCAATCTCATCTCCTGAACAATTAGAAAAAAGTCATATAAATCAAATAATAACGATGGTCCTAACATTGTGAAATTAATCATTTTAAATAACACGAGGTTGGTTCCTTGGTGGTCAGTAGTAGAAGGGAGAAAATTTATGGAATGGATATTAAGAATTTCAATACTAGTTAATTTCTTACTTGCTATAGGTTGTATTTATTTGGCAAGAGAACGTAACTGGTATAGAAAAAGTTGGTATGAATTAGCAAATCGTTTAGTTCAAAGCAGAAAGAGAGGTGCAGAAACATGGAACTATCAACAAGAGGATTAGTAACGATTATCGTTGCATGTTGTTTTGTTGCTGATTGCTTAGCTATTTTAGTTAGAACATTACTTTGAAAGGAGGTGAAAGGATATGGTAAAGCCTGTAAAAATTCCTTGGTATGGTGATAGTGAGTACGCTAAACGTATTATCAATGAAATGAATCAAACATCATTTAAAGATACTGATCTAAAAGCAAAGTTCTTTACAAAGACAGTAGGCAAAGGACTTCTAGAATGTGAAGAATACTACATTGTTATTACAAGAGGTGATGATCATGAATGATAAATTCAATATCTCAATTGAAGAAGTAATGAAGATAACTCACAAAAGCAGGGAGTTCATAATCAATGCTATCCAACAAGGTACATTTCCTGGAAGTGTTGATGCTTCAGGGAAGAGAAGAAATGTACATATTCCTAGAAAAGCATTTGAGGATTATATGAATCATTTCAATAAAAGTCCTAGTGAAGAGTTGATTATTGCATTACTTAATTCTTTAAATGAAAAAAGTGCCCTTTATAAGGACACACAACATAGCACATAAATTATAAACGAATTCAGGAGGAATTGCAAATATGGTGAGATTAAGTCAAAAAGCGCAAGTAACATTGTTTGGAATTTGCGTAGCAGGTCTAATCTTTGGTGGAGCTGGTTATGCTCAAGCTAAATCAGTAGAAGCAAAGTATGAAGAACAAAGTAAACAAATTGAGTTGTACAAGGATGAACTCAATGATATGCAATGTCAGCTTCAAGAATATACAAAGTACAAAGCAATGTACGAGTGTATTGCAGTTGAAAAGGACCAACTACAAAAAGAAGTTGAAGAACTTCAAAAATGAAAAGCACTTGGCCAGTTTACCATAACATATTATTGGCCAGGAGAAGACATCTATGGAAGTTTAACTTCTACAGGTGCAATTGCCAAAGAAGGAAAAACCATTGCGGTAGATCCTTCAATCATTCCTTATGGTTCAACAGTTTTGATAGATGGAAAAGAATATTTAGCTCAAGACTGCGGAGGAGCTATCAAAGGAAACAAAATTGATATCTTCAGTGAATATCCAAAACAAGAAAGATATCAAGTAGAAATATACATCAAGAGGGAGAAATAAAAATGGATAAGTTTCTAGAAAGTATTATTCAAGCTGCTAAAGATGCGGGTGCAAAAGATATTGAAGTAGCAAAAATCAGTGGAAAGGATTTAATTTTTGAACCTGAAGGAAAGCCTGAATTGAACGTTATCAGATTGCTTTCTACAGTTTACTATGATGAAGATGACGATCTTATTCTTAAAATGAATGCAGGATTAGGAAGTAGCGGAAATATTTTCTTAAGTGAAGCATACGGTATTTCAGAAAAACAAGTAAAGGATATTTATAAATCAGCAACAAATGAGTTCGAAAAATGTACGAATACATTAAAAGAGCTTATTGAAAATAAAATTGAAGAAATGGACAAAGGGGAAAGTAAAGATGTCAGTGAAGATTAATGCATTAGAGTTAGAAAATGTTAAAAGAATTAAAGCCGTCAAGATAGACCCAACACAAAATGGTCTAACAATCATTGGTGGGGATAACAATCAAGGTAAAACTTCGGTACTTGACAGTATTGCATGGGCATTAGGTGGAGATAGAAATAAACCTAGCAATGCTGTAAGGGAAGGTTCAACAATTCCGCCTTTATTAAAAGTTACTTTAAGCAATGGAATCATTGTTGAAAGAAAAGGAAAGAACAGTTCCTTAAAAGTTACTGATCCATCAGGTAAAAAAGCTGGCCAAACATTATTGGATTCATTCATTGAACAGTTAGCACTTAATTTACCTGCATTTATGAATAAATCCAATAAAGAAAAGGCAAATGTTTTGCTAAATATCATTGGTGTTGGAGATCAATTGGCTGTATTCAATCACAAAGAAAATGAGCTTTATCAAGAAAGATTAACTGTAGGACGTATTGCTGACCAAAAAGCAAAATTTGCTAAAGAACAATTGTTTTATGAAGGAGTTCCTGCAGACATAATCAGTCCTCAAGAATTGATTAATCAGCAACAAGCTATTCTTGCCAAAAATGGTGAGAACCAAAGAAAAAGAGAAAAGGTTACTCAATATGAGTATCAAGTTAAGACATTAACTGATGAAGTAGCTCGTCTTGAACAAATGCTTCAAAAAAAAAATGAAGAGTTGAATAAGGCAACTTACGATTTAAGCATGTCCAAGACTGATGCATTGGATTTACAAGACCAATCAACTGATGAATTAGAAAAGAACTTGGCTGAAATTGAAGAAGTCAATCGCAAAGTTAGAGCTAATCTAGATAAAGAAAAAGCTGAAGAAGAAGCTAAAGGTTACAAAGTTCAATATGATAATTTATCACTTCAAATTGATGAAGTTCGTAAACAAAAATATGATCTATTGAACAATGCTGATTTACCACTACCTGAATTAAGTATTGATGATAATGAATTAACTTATAAAGGTAAAAAATGGGACAGTATGAGTGGCAGTGACCAATTAAGAGTTTCTACTGCTATTGTTCGTAAATTGAATCCTGATTGCGGTTTTGTCTTATTAGACAAGCTAGAACAAATGGATCTAAAAACTTTAACAGAGTTCAATGCATGGCTTGAACAAGAAGGATTGCAAGCTATTGCTACAAGAGTTTCTACTGGTGATGAATGTTCAGTTATTATCGAAGATGGATATGTTAAAGAAGATGTTCAATCAGCAGTAGAAAGTAGTAAAACACAATGGAAAGCAGGTGAATTCTAATGAATTTTGAAATTACTGAAGGAGTAGTAAACGGTGCTCAAAAAGTTGTTTTCTATGGACCCGAAGGGATTGGAAAAACAAAATTTGCATCAAAATTTCCTGATCCAGCATTTATTGATACTGAAGGTTCTACTAAAAAATACAATGTAAGAAGATTACCTAAACCAACAAGCTGGCAAATGTTAATTGATGAAGTTAAATCAGTTATCAACAATCGTCCTTGTAAAACACTTGTTATCGATACTGCTGACTGGGCCGAAAGATTATGTACAGAAGCTGTCTGCTCAAGACATGGTAAATCAGGAGTAGAAGAATTTAGATATGGTACTGGCTATACATATGTTGCGGAAGAATGGGGAAGATTTCTAAATCTTCTCCAAGATGTAGTAGATGTGGCCAATATCAATGTTGTTCTAACAGCACATGCAATTATTCGTAAATTTGAACAACCTAATGAAATGGGAGCTTATGATCGTTATGAGTTGAAGCTAGGTAAAAAGACAACAGCACAAACTGCTCCAATTACTAAAGAGTGGGCTGATATGGTTTTGTTTGCCAACTACAAAACATTCAGTGTGGCAGTTGATGATAAAGGTAAAAAACATAAAGCTCAAGGTGGCCAACGTGTTATGTACACTACACATCATCCATGTTGGGATGCAAAAAATAGAGATGATCTACCTGAAGAATTGCCACTTGATTATTCAGCAATTGCTCATTTATTCAATAATCAAACAAATGTAACACCAACTGTAGCTGTTCCACCTGTTACAAATACAACACCTCAACAACAACCGGTTGTCGAAGAAATCAAAGTTGAAAAAGAATTGCAACAAGGTGGTATTCAAGAAACGGTGCTAACTGAAAATGCAAATGTAGTACAACAAGCAGTTGAAAGTAAATTACCAAAAGCTTTGAAAGACTTAATGAATCAAGCTTTAGTTACTGAAAAAGAAATTAGAAGAGCAGTAAGCATGAAAGGCTATTATCCTGAAGATACACCTGTTGAAAATTATGATCCAAACTTTATCAATGGAGTATTGATAGGAGCATGGCCACAAATTTTAGAATTTATTAATACAAATGTAAGAGAATTTTAGGAGGAAATATAAATGGATAACAGAGGAATTGATAACGGACACGAATTAGATTGGGATGGAGTCATTGAAAGTGATGGTGAGTTTATCATCCTACCACCTAATGATTATGATTTTGTAGTCAAAGGAATGGAAAGAACAAGATTTAATGGTTCAGAAAAAATGCCTGCTTGTAATCAAGTAACTGTAGACATTGCTATTGATTACAATGGGCAAGAAGTAATTATTAAACATAAATTATTCCTTCATTCAAAAGTGGAAGGTTTATTGAGTGCTTTCTTTAGAGGAATCGGCCAAAAGAAAAAAGGTGAACCATTAAGAATGAACTGGCCATCAGTTCCTGGGTCAACTGGAAGATGTAAAATCGGTACAAGAACTTATAACGGAAATGAATACAATGACATCAAAAAATTCTATCCAAAAGATGAAGCACCTCAAAAACCAGCTTTTAGTGCAGGACAATTCTAATGGAATTAAGACCATACCAAAAAGAGGCACACGATTCGATATTTGAAGAATGGAACAAGGGAGTCCAAAAGACTCTCTTGGTTTTGCCTACTGGATGTGGAAAAACGATAGTCTTTGCGGAAGTTGCTAAAGACTGCGTTAAACTAGGGGATAGAGTTCTTATTATGGCACATAGAGGGGAGCTGTTAGATCAGGCAAATGATAAGATTGCTAAATCTACAGGTCTTAAATGTGCTGTTGAAAAAGCAAGTGAGACTTGCATAGGAAGCTGGTTCAGGATTGTTGTCGGTTCCGTTCAAACGTTGCAAAGAGAAAAACGTTTAGAACAGTTTCCTAAAGATTATTTTGACACGATTATTATTGATGAAGCGCATCATTGCTTAAGTAGTGGCTATCAAAAAGTTTTAGAATATTTTGATACAGCTAAAGTTTTAGGTGTAACTGCTACACCTGATAGAGGAGATATGAAAAATTTAGGAAGCTACTTTGAAAGTCTAGCTTATCAGTACACATTGCCAAAAGCTATCAAAGAAGGCTATCTAACACCTATAAAGGCACTTACGTTACCGCTAAAGATGGATTTGTCCGGGGTCGGAGTTCAGTCTGGTGACTTCAAGGTAAGTGATATAGGGACTGCGTTAGATCCATACCTTGAACAGATAGCTCAAGAAATGAAAAAGTATTGTAAAGATAGAAAGACAGTTGTTTTCCTACCTTTAGTAAAAACTTCTCAAAAGTTTAGAGATATTCTAAACAACAATGGATTTAAAGCTGCTGAAGTCAATGGAGATAGTAAAGATCGTGCAGAAGTATTAAAAGATTTTGAAAATGACAAATACAACGTCTTATGTAATTCAATGCTTCTAACTGAAGGATGGGATTGTCCATCAGTAGATTGCATTATCGTTTTGCGACCAACGAAGGTGAGAAGTCTTTATTCACAAATGGTCGGTCGTGGTACTCGTCTATGCAAAGGCAAGGACCACCTATTACTACTAGATTTCTTGTGGCATACGGAACGTCATGAACTGTGCCATCCAGCCAACTTGATTTGTGAAAATGAAGAAGTGGCCAAGAAAATGACACAAAATTTAGAAACAATGGCAAGTTCAGCACTTCCTGAAGATGTACTTGAAGCGATAGATATAGAAGAAGCTGAAGAACAAGCTGTAAGTGATGTCGTTGCTCAAAGAGAAGAATCACTTGCTAAACAGTTAGCTGAAATGCGAAAAAGAAAAAGAAAACTTGTTGATCCATTGCAATTTGAAATGAGCATCATGGATCAAGACTTACAAAGTTACGTTCCTACATTTGGTTGGGAAATGGCACCAGCAAGTGAAAAACAAATAAAAGCATTAGAAAAATATGGAATCTATCCTGATAGTGTAGACAATGCAGGAAAAGCAACATTGCTACTTGATAGATTACATAAAAGACAAGAAGAAGGTTTAGCAACACCTAAACAAATAAGACTTCTTGAAAATAAAGGATTTAAACAAGTAGGCACATGGTCATTTGAATCAGCTAGAAAATTAATCAATAGAATAGCTGCTTCAGGGTGGAGAGTTCCTAATGGAATAGATCCAGCAACTTATAAAGAAGGAGATTAACAATGGAGTATACAACTGATTTATTAGAAATACTGAATAATATAGATCCTTCTTTGCTTGACTATCAGGAATGGTGCAATGTTGGAATGGCACTCAAATATGAAGGTTATACAGCAAGTGACTGGGACTACTGGAGTCAACTTGATTCTAAAAGATATCATAAAAATGAATGCTATAGAAAATGGGAGTCTTTTACTGGTTCAGGTGTAACAGGCGGAACTATTGTTCAGTATGCTAAAAATCAGGGGTGGGTCCCACCAATAAAAGAAAGTGGCCATGAACTTGATTGGAATGATGTTATTGATAAAGATGAACAGGTCATAGTTGATAAGAATTGGATTGAAGGGAAAGAGGTCAAAGAACCTCTTAACTGGAATCCAGTAGCTGAATTGATTACTTATCTGGAAACGCTTTTTGATTCTACTGAAAATGTAGGATATGTAACTAAAACATGGCTTAAAGATGAGAAACATTTGCCAACACAAGGATGTTGGGATAGAACAGCAGGAAAACTTATACAACAGTTGAATAATTGCAAAGGTGATATCGGTGCAGTTTTAGGCGACTACAACGAAGAAGCAGGTGCATGGATACGATTTAACCCGTTGGATGGAAAAGGCTGTAAGAACCAAAATGTGACCGATTTTAAATATGCTCTTGTAGAAAGTGATTCAATGGTAATTGAAGAACAAAATGCAGTATTGAGAGAATTAGAACTTCCAATAGCTTGTTTAGTTCATTCAGGTGGTAAAAGCCTACATGCAATTGTAAAAATTGAAGCTGCAGATATGAAAGAATATCGTAAGCGTGTTGATTATCTCTATAACATTTGTAAAAAAAATGGATTAGATGTTGATACTCAAAATAGAAACCCTTCAAGGCTTTCAAGAATGCCGGGGATTACAAGAAAAGGAAGAAAGCAATTTCTTGTTGATACTAATATTGGTAAAAGTTCATGGGATGAATGGTATGAATGGATTGAAAGCATCAATGATGATTTACCTGATCCTGAATCATTGAGCGAATTTTGGGATGATATGCCTCAACTTGCACCACCATTAATAGAAGGAATTCTAAGACAAGGACATAAAATGCTTATTGCTGGACCTAGTAAAGCAGGTAAGTCATTTGCATTGATTGAGATGTGTATCGCGATTGCTGAAGGAACAAAATGGTTTGGATGGCAGTGTGCTCGAGGAAGAATATTATACGTCAATTTGGAGTTGGATAGACCATCATGTTTGCATAGATTCAAGGATGTTTATAAAGCGCTTGGCATCAAGCCTAATTCTTTGTCTAATATCGATATTTGGAATTTAAGGGGTAAATCTATTCCTATGGATAAACTTGCTCCTAAATTGATTAGAAGAGCTTCTAAAAAGGATTATATAGCAGTAGTCATAGATCCAATCTACAAAGTTATTACTGGAGATGAAAACAGTGCTGACCAAATGGCTAATTTCTGTAACCAGTTTGACAAGATTTGTAATGAGTTAGGTACATCAGTAATCTATTGCCATCACCATTCGAAAGGTTCTCAAGGTGGTAAAAGAAGTATGGACCGCGCTAGTGGTTCAGGTGTATTTGCACGTGATCCTGATGCTTTACTAGATTTAATTGAATTGGAACTAAATGAATCACATTACAAACAGTTAAGAAATATGAGTGCATGTAGAGTTTGTGTCGATTACTTAAAAGAACATAAACCTGAACTTTTAAATGAACTATCTCAAGATGATGTCTTATCACAAACTATCATGATTGATTTTTGTAAAAGTAAACTTGGCCATGACTACTACAAAGAACTTGATAATCTTGTCAATGAAGCACGTTCAAAAGCTACATCAATTACTGCATGGAGAATTGAAGGAACATTGAGAGAGTTCTCAAAGTTTCCGCCAGTTAACCTTTATTTTAAATATCCAGTACATGTATTGGATGAAGATGGGGCACTACAAGATATTGATCCTGATGATATAAAACCTCAATGGAAAAAAGCAAAAGAAGCTAGAAAGTCTCCTCAAGATAAAAAGAAGGAAAGAATGAATTCTTTAGAAATAGCGTACGAAGCTTTGAAAGTAGATGGTGAAGTAACTGTAAAAGCACTTGAAGAATACTTTACATTAAGTAAAAATGCGGTAAAAAATCGCGTAAAAGAGCATCCTGATTTTACAATTGATAATGGTGTTGTCATTCGAAATTAGGGTGTCAAAAAACATAAAATGACACTGATAGATATCAGTCAAAAAACATGTTATTTGACTGACTGATAGGTGTCAGTGAGGGTGTCAGTGAAATATATTATTATCATAATATATTTAGTGACAGGTGACACCTTAAAAATAACTCGTGTATGTCATTGCGGGGTAAGTAGTCGTGCGTAAGTGCAGCACGACGACTCCTAACCCGCTAACAATGACGAGCAGGAAACTGATAGGAGGAAAACTGATATGCCAAAAACAAAAGGTAGCAAAAATAGAAATCTAACAAAAGTAGAATTAGAATTTTTAAAAATTGCAAAAAGGATGCCACCACTTTACCACACTTTACCTGGAGAAGAATTTGACATGAAAAAAAGTGAAGTGGCAAATTGGTTAATTAAACAACCATTAGCTTTACATGTGTTGTTTCAATTGGTTCAGAATGTAAGCTCTAAAAATCATGCTATTGAATATGATCGAGATACTGGAAAATGGCAAGGCATAGATTACATAGAACATGATGGTAGCTTTGGTAACTGTGATGTTTGTGATAATAAAACTTGCGTGGAAGGATATTGTTCATGGGAAGAATAGAATTTTTCATGCCTATGATTCCACCTACTACAACTGCTCAACAGCATAAGGTGAACATGGGCACAAAGAAGTTTTATGATCCACCAGAACTTAAAAGTGCAAAAGAAAAACTGAAAGCTCATTTGATACCACATATTCCTGATAAGCCTTTTGATGGTCCTTTGAGATTAATCGTAAGATGGTGTTTTCCAGCTACTGGTAAACATCATGATGGGGAGTATAAATATACTAAGCCTGATACGGATGATTTGAATAAAGCGTTGAAGGATATCATGGAAAGGTTAGGTTTCTATGTAAATGATTCAAGAGTGGCCAGTGAGCTGATTGAAAAGTTTTGGGCGGACATACCAGGTATATATATTCGATTGGAGGAATTGGAATGATTAAAACAACTAACATCAATGATTACATCTCATTACAGGTTCTTAAAAATTACTGTTACTCTCATGGGGAAGATGACTGCAAAAACTGTGAGCTAGACCCTGTATGCAAATGTATGAGCAAAATTCCTGCAGACTGGGATTTAGAACGTTGTCCAGTGAATGAAGGTGATTCCAGATGAGGAAAGAAGATGTTGCAAAGCCAGTAGATCGTAAGAAATGCTCAACCTGTAAATATTACAATCAAATCAAGAAACGTTGTTCTTTGAGAATGTGTAAAGATCAACCGAGCTTGTTAGATTACATTGGGAATAGGTTTTAGTTATGACAGTCAAAAGATTAGTTGATGAGAAAAAAGGTGAATACTGGAAAGAATACAAAGATGGATATTTCTTTTCAAACTTTGGAAGAGCAAAGCATGTTTATAAAAATGGCAGTGAATATTTATTAAGTCCGTACATTCACAAGACTTCAGGGAAAACAGTTTTAAAAATACATGGTCAAGCTTATACGGTTTCAAAAATCGTTTATGAGTTATTTGTTGGAACTATTCCTGATGGATATAACATCATCCATAAAAACAAGATTAGAAGTGACAACAGTCTGGCAAATCTTCGATTGGTTACACGAAGAGAAACAGGACTTCACTATGGTAACAGGAACCGAAAGGTGATTATCTATGACGCAATAAATGACTGTTATTACAAATCAACTAGAGAAGCAGCAAAGAAGTTATTTATTTCAAGGCAAACAGTAAGTGATTACTGCAACAGAAAAAGAAAGAATCCTATGTTTGATTTGTCATGGGAAAGATTGTGATTAATGTTTGATTTGTTTATGCGCTACTGCAGGATGACAAACTGCAAAGCAACAATGCATTTAACTCCTGCACAATGCAAAGATAATGATCTAACAGTATCAGAGTGTACGTTCATATACGATCACTTTTATACTTTAAAAGCTGAATATCGAAAGGTGTACTTACTTTCAAAGTCATTAGGAAGAAAGATACCTTTTGAATATGAGACTGTTCTAAGAAAACTTTATGATTAAGAAAGGTAAGGAATTATGAAAATCAAGGAACAATTAAAAGAAATGTTTCAAATGCAAAGAACATTGAACGAAAATATTTTAAATGAGTTCGGTGAAGAAGCTATGACCGAAGAAAAATTAGAGTTAGCGATTATTGATGAATTAGGAGAATTAACACATGAATTAAAAGGGGATTGGTGCTGGTGGAAGAAAACCCAAAAACCTGTTGATAGAAAACGTGTATTAGAGGAATTAGTGGATGTGTACCATTTTGTTATGACAAATGAAATGGAGCGCAGATATTCAAGCACAGATGAAGCAATTGATAGTATTTTAAATAAATATGAATTTTCAATTAATCACTTCAATGAATTAGGAAAAGAAAGACTTGATTATTTGATTGGTGATATTTCATATAGTTATGATAAATTGACAGTTTTATTGCAATTAACTAAGTGTTTACAATTTTCTTTTGATGAAATCTATCAAGAGTATCTTAATAAAAACAAGATCAATTATGAAAGGCTTAAAAACGGGTATTGATCATGACAGCAAAAGAAATGTTTGAAGAGTTAGGGTATAAATACAGTTTTGACACATTTACTCTTGGTGGAGCAAGCCACTTCATATCATATAAGAAAAAGCGTGGATATGAGCATATAGTTTTCAATCTAGACAAAAAAAGAATTCAAACTTGTGCACCTTTAACTGTAGATGAATTAAAAGCAATCAACCAACAATGTAAGGAATTGGATTGGATTGAAGAAAATGCAAGATAAAATAGATTATTACAAGCACGAATATTATTCTTGTTTGAATTTGTTAGAAGAAAAAAGTAGTTAAGAAATGTTAAGAAGGAGGACAATAGATGATACCAATACACACATTATCAATTATGCGCAATGAATTTCGTGCGTACAAGGGTTTAATCAAAGAACGTGACAAATTAATTGAGGAGTATGAAACTCCTCTCAAATCGCTTAAAAACGAGCTTTTAGAGGTAGAGGAAAAATTAAGTCAAATCAAGTCTCCTGGTAAAAGTGATGGACTAGGTGGATTTGTTCAGGATAGTGTTGATAAGTACAATCATCTGATTGCTAAAAAAGATGAGTTGAAAAATGCAGTTGATAACTACATCAAGGAATATGGCAATGATTCTTTTGAAGAAGAACTTGAATTTTGGAATGTGCGTATTGAAACTGTTGAGTATTATCTTGATCATATGGATGCGCTTGACAGAAAGTTCATTGAAGACTTCTATTACAATCTTACAAAGACTCAATGTATGGATAGATACAACATTAATAATGTAAATAGTTTGTATCGAAAAGCTGATAAAATTCTTAAAAATTTACTAAAAAAATCACTCTAGGTATAAGATTTACATTTGATTTGGTGCTATTATGTTATTGTAAGGTTTCGGCAAAAGAGAGACGTTACTTTTCCCTATGATGACTTATTTTTGAAAAGCTCTTGTTTCAGGAGCTTTTTAGTTTGGAATAATTAATTTTCTTGTTTACAATATTTTATTGATGTATAATTATTTCACTTAATCAATTTATATGAGGTAAAGAAATGTTTAGAAAAAAGAAATATGTAAGATATGTATATGTAAACAAGCGGGATAGCTCAAAAAAATTAGATGATGAAGTAGAAGAAATGAAATGTTTTTGGTGGCCGTTTTCTATGTATGTCATTGCTTCAGGCGTTATTTCATTGTTTATTGCAGGAATTATATTTGATAAAAAAATAACGATTAGCATAATGAATTCATGGGTAGGAATTGTTCTGGGATTGGTTGCTACAGTGATTGGTATTATTTCTATGTTTTTGAGCTTTTACAATTTGGATCAAAGTATAAAAACTCAGAATGAAACAGTTCGAATGATTAACGAATTAAAAGAAGATATTATGAATAAGATAGATAGATCATTTAAAGAAACACAAGATTTTGTTAAAAATCAAAAACAAAATTCAAAAGATTCCACAACATCCATAGTAGGAAATAGTTTTGAAAAATCTGATATAAATCTAGAAAGAAACGAGGTTAATAGAGATGACAAAATTTAAAAATAAAATATCTGCTAGCACGTTTATATGTAATGATTTTGATAATCAAAGTGGGCAAATGACTATAGATGATATAATATATGTAGATGATGATTTATCTGCAAGCTTTACACTCTTTACAGTGGTAAATGTTTACGCTGATCTTGCAGAAGGAAAATGGCCTGTAAATAATGTAAATATCTATGGCTTTTTGAGAGAAAATAAGGTCAAGGATTTTAATGTTGCATATTTAGGGAAATTTACAGTTTCTCCTGAGGAAAAAGAAACAGCGGAAAATTTTCTTTCCTATAAACATAGACATACGTATACTTTTGATAATTTTTATTTTCCAAATACTGGGGACTACGTGGCAGAAATATTTGTAGAAAAGCCGAATACTAACCTAGATGAAATAACATATGAGTCAGTATATAAGAATTGTGATGTATTAGATATAATTAATTTTGATGTACAGATAAAAGCAAAAAAAATATAGATAAGAGAGCAACTTCGGTTGCTTTTTCTTTTACCTAAAACAAGGCAGGATAGTGAAAAGATATCACGCAAGCCTCTTAAGCTTGTATTCTAGGTTTGAATCCTAGTCCTGCAACCAACAGTTTACAAAGGAGGTGTGTCGTTATGACTGAAAAACAAAAACTTTTTTGTGATGAATATCTGATTGATCTAAATGGCACACGTGCCTATAGAACAGTATATAAAACGATTAAGAATGATAATGTTGCTGGTGTTCGGGCAAACAAACTTCTTAAACAAAAAGATATTGCTGAATACATCAACAAGCGACTGGAAGAAATCCATAATGAAAATACTGCAAATATTCAAGAAGTCATGGAATATCTTACATCTGTCATGAGAGGCAAAAGCGAAGCAAATGTTCTTGCTCTAGCTGGTGATGGTTATCAAGAAGTCATTGCTAAACCGCCTGATGAAAAGGAACGGTTAAAAGCTGCTGAATTACTTGGTAAGCGTTTTGGTATGTTTAAGGACAATATTGATATTACTTCAAACGGTCAAACAGTAATTGTAGATGATATAGATGAAAGTTAGTTTAAAGTCTATTATTGGTCCTGCATTCTATGATGTACATAAACATATTAAAAACAATGATTATACGCATTACTGGTTAAAAGGTGGCCGAGGTTCTCTTAAATCTTCATGCATTGGTACTGAAATTCCTTTAGGCATCATGAGAGATGCACAAAAGGGATTAATGAGTAATGCTGTTGTGATTAGACGTGTAAAAGATACATTGAGAGGTTCAGTTTATGAGCAAATCAAGTGGGCCATTTACATGTTGAAAGCCGAAGATGATTGGGATATTCCTGATTCTAAACTTCAAATGACGTACAAGCCTACTGGACAGGTTATTATTTTTAAAGGTGCCGATAATCCAAAAAAATTAAAATCAACAAAAGTGTTTGTAGGATATATCAAGTATGTGTGGTATGAAGAATGTGATGAATTTGAAAGTTACGATAAGATAACAAACATTAATCAATCTCTTTTGCGTGGTGGTCCTGAATATTGTGTATTTTATTCATTCAACCCGCCTGAAAGTCAAAGAAATTGGTGTAATAAACAAGTTCTTATCAAACGTCCTGATACATTAGTTTCACACACAACTTATCTTCAAGCTCCAAAAGAATGGCTTGGAGAACAGTTTCTAATTGAAGCTGAGCACATGAAAAAAATTAATCCTGAAAAGTATAATCACGATTACTTGGGTGAAGTTACTGGTACAGGTGGAGAAGTATTTACTAATCTTTTGATTAGAGAAATAACAAATGAAGAAATACAAACCTTTGATAGATTGAAAAATGGTTTGGACTTTGGATATGCAGGAGATCCATTAGCTTATTTAAAAATGCATTATGACAAGACGCGAAGACGTCTTTTTATTTTTGGAGAAGTATATGGTACTCGTCTTTCTAATGCTAAAGCGGTTAAGAAAATCAAGAGGTTAAATCCATTAAATAAATTAGTAACATGTGATAGCGCGGAGCCTCGTACTATCAATGAATTTAAGTTACTAGGATTAAAAGTAACTGGAGCAAAGAAAGGACCGGACAGTGTAGAAAATGGGATTAAATGGTTACAGGATTTAGAACAAATTATTATAGATCCAATTCGTTGTCCAAATGCTTCAAGGGAGTTTAATGATTATGAAATTGAAAAAGATAAAGAAGGAAATCTTAAAGGTGAGTTTCCTGATAAAAATAACCATACAATTGATGCTGCACGATATGGTTGTGAAGCCGACATTATCCAAAGTAAAGCTAGAGCAGGCAAGAACCGTGCTAGATATGAAAATTAGGAGGTACCCGTATGTACATGTTCACAATAGATAGTACAACTTATGATGAAACTCAGTTGAATATGATTCAAATAGAACAGCTGATTACTAAACACCGTACATTGGTTGGAAGAATAAAAAAGAATCAAAGATATTATGAAGGAAATCATGATATAAGACATAGAAGAAAAAAACTAAAGACATCAGCAAACAACCGTATTGTGTGTAATCATGCTAAAGATATCAGCGATACGGCAACAGGTTATTTCATGAACAGTCCTATTTCATATGCGACTTTTGATGATGAAGGACAAGAAAACATAGATAAATTAACGGAAGCTTTTGATAGAGCAGATGTTGATGATGTTGATAGTGATAATGCTCATGATATGAGTGTTTGTGGTGTTGCTTATGAGTATGTTTACATCAAACAAGATACTACTGAAATTGCCTTAAGAAATATAGAAGCTGACCACACATTTCTTGTATATGATGATACGATTGAGCAAAATCTTTTGTTTGGTGTTTACTACTATCGTTATAAAGATGCAATAACAAGTAAGTATTGTTATCGTGCTACTGTTTGTACTAAAAATTATGTCAACACAATGATCCTTGAATGCAGTGGACAAAAACATCAAATGGTCAATGAACCAGTACCTCATTATTTTGGAAATGTTCCAATTATAGAATATCGTAATAATAAATTATGCATTGGTGATTTTGAACAACAAATATCATTGATTGATGCTTATAACAAGTTAATGAGTGACCGTGTCAATGATAAAGAGCAATTCGTTGAAGCGTTACTTGTTATTTATGGATCATTGATGGGTGATGATTCCGAAGAAGTAAGCGAAGTTATGAAGATTTTAAAAGAAAATGGATTGTTGGAGCTTCCTGCAGATGCGAGAGCTGAATATATTTCTAGAACTTTTGATGAAAACGGTATGGAAGTATTAAGAAAAGCAATCAAAGAAGATATCTATACATTTTCTCATGTTCCTAATCTTACTGATGAAAATTTTGTTGGTAACAGTTCAGGAGTGGCCATGGAATATAAATTGCTTGGCTTACAAATGATTACAGGAGAAAAGGAAAAGTATTACAAGAAAGGTTTAAAAAAAAGAATTGAACTATTTTGTAATTACTTGAATCTTAAAGCCATTGCTATTAATCCTAACAATGTAAAAATTACATTTACTCGTAAGCTTCCTAAAAATTTAAATGAACTTGCTCAAATGATAGCTGATTTAAGTGGTAAAGTTTCAACTGAAACATTGATTGAACAACTTCCTTTTGTTGAAGATGCAACTAGTGAAATTGAAAAAGTAAAGCAAGAGAATGAAGAAAACATTAAACTTCAACAAGAAATGTTTAAATCTCAAAATGATACACCATTCAATCAAGATGGGGAAAACAATGATGAAACAAAAGATGATGCTTCCAATAGTAAAGATTCTAAACAAAATCCTAGCAAAGCTAATTAAATGGTTGAGTTGATATGAAAAATGAAGAATATTGGAAGAAGCGACAAGAAGAAAAGCTTACTGAAATATTAGATGATGCTCAAGTAACCAGTGAATATATTTCTAGCATTTACAACAAAGCATGTGTTTATACTCAAAAACAAATAGAAGGAATATTTGAAAAATACAAAAAAGATTATGGATTATCAGAAGTAGAAGCAAAAAGATTACTTTCAACAATGGTAAATGATCATGATTATAATGAATTAAAAAGGTTGTTGAAAAATAACGTCTCTAATCAGCAAAGAGAGGAATTATTAAAAAGACTTGATGCTCCAGCTTATCAATATAGAATAAAACGACTTGAAAATATGCAAAGTCAGTTAGATAATCTGATGAAAGAAGTCTATGATATCGAAAAAGACAAGAGCACTGATTGTTATATCAACAGTGCTTTTAATGCTTATTACAAAGATATTTATAATCTTCAACAAGGTATGAATGTTGCCTACCAATTTGATAAATTAGATGCAAGTTTGATTGATAAGACACTAAAGTCTAAGTGGAGCGGTAAAAACTATTCTGATAGAATTTGGAACAATACAAGCACATTAGCTGATTCATTGAAAGATGAAATGATGCTAGGTGTATTAACAAATAAAACCGAAAAGGAAATGGCTGATACTATCATGAATAAGTTTGCTGTTGGTGCTTATCAAGCAAGGCGATTAGTTCAAACCGAAAGTGCTGCAATGTCAGCATTTGCTGATCAACAAGCTTTTAAGGATGCTGGTATCGACAAACAAATGTTTATTGCAGTACATGACAGTAGAACATCAAAAGTTTGTCAGCAACATGATAGAAGCATTGTTGAAACATCAAAAGCACAAGTTGGTGTTAATGTTCCACCACTTCATCCTAATTGCCGTTCTCATATGATTCCATATATTGAGGGTGTTACTGATGCCATGAAGAAAAGACAACGTAATCTTATTACTGGTAGAGATGAAGTTGTTGACGTTAAAGAGAACTATGATCAGTGGTTAAAAAGGCAACAAGAAACACATGGTGTAGATACTGTTGATACTTTCATCAAGAAAACAAAGAATTTATCGAATGATAGAAAACAGTATAAAAAATATTTGGATGTTTTAGGTAAAGAAAATATGCTTTCATCACTATCTAAATTTCAAGATTTGAAATACAAAAATGTAGAACAATGGAATGATCTAAAATATAATTATAGAACGGTTAATCGTTACAAAGTCGATTATGGGACTGTTGATGCCAAAACTATTTTAGAGCTTGATAAAGAGGCATTCGTTGCAAAAGATAAATACATGACAACGAGAGCTAGCAAAGGAAATGTTGCATCAATGAAAATTGGAGATGATTTTTTTATTGCATCTAGTAGAATATCAAGTACAAATGATGATGTTTTCAATAATTATAAAGGTGATAAAAGTAAATTAATAACATCACCAGTAATTAAAAGATTACATCCGCATACTAAGCTTGTTCCGTATAAAGGTCATGAAAATGATTATACAAGAGAGTATGATACGGAATACAAGTTTTTTGAATATATTTATGATCAGGTATTGAAAGGTGAATTAAAAGAACAAGAAATCTATATTCTATCTCAAAAAGATATGTGTTTTAGTTGTAATTCAGTGTATAATGAACTTATAGGAAAACAAGAAGTTATAGATGCAAATATTAATATAAGCATTGTATCAGGAAAAGATAATAACTCTTGGGTATATAGAAATTATACAAAAGAATCGTTAAATAACATGAAAAACAAAATCATTAAGAAAGAAAAGGGTGATAAAAATGTCAAATGAATATGCTAGTCTTAAACATGATTTGAAATTGACGTATCTTAATAGCAATGATCAATCAGTTGGTATGTTCCATTTAAATGATTTAGGTCCTTCTTTTGATGGTGACCCTTTGTTTGCATTACAAGTTTCTTTGGCATTAGCAACTATTGAAGCTGAATTGTACCCAACGCTAAATGATGGTGTAAATTACATGTTTTATCAAACATATGAGAATGTTGACCAAATTATTGTTGGTGAGCATGTCGAAACTCAGGAAGAATTAGAGGAAATGAAGCGAGATAGGGATTTCGTTTTAAATTCAGGAAAATTAAATTATGAAGATGCATTTAGAGATGAAGCCGACAAATAGTCGGTTTTTCTTTTACCCAAATTTAAAGAAAGGAGGCATTTTATGGCTGAAGGATTAAGACCACATCACCACCAAGAATTTGAGTATCGTACTGAACAATACTTTGATAAAAAGAGAAGTTGTTTGGTTAAGAAAATTCAATATATGTGTATGATTTGTGGCCATGTTAGATATGAAAAATACGACTGTTATGTACCACCACCAAAATCTAAAACCAACTCATTAGAAAGGAACAAGAAGAAATATGGCAAAACTTAAAGTTATTCGCAATATGATTGATAAAAATACAGGTGTCGTTAGGTATGCTGGTGATGTATTTGAAGTCAATGATGCTAATCGCATAAAAGAGTTGTTGGATGCGAAAGTTGTAGAAGAAATAAAAGAAAATAAACCTAATAAATAGACAGTTTGAAATTGTCTTTTTTTATTGTCCAAAAACTTACGACATTAAAAGATGGGATAGTCTTACGGACTTTAACTGGAGGTATTTATGAAAAAGAAATTTATGTTTCCTTTAGATATTCAATTATTTGCTGATGATAATTCTGGAGATGGTTCAGGAAATGATGGTGATCAAGGAACTGGCCAAGATAATCAAGATAGTGGAGAAGGTGGCCAAGAAACAAAAACTTTTACCCAAGAAGAATTAGATAAAATCGTTCAAGGAAGAATTGCTAAAGAACGTAAAGCTTGGGAAAAGCATTTAGAAGATGAAAAAACTGAAGCTCAAAAATTAGAAACAATGAGCGAAAAAGAAAAGAAAAAGTATCAGGAAGAAAAAAGAATTAAAGAATTAGATGATAGAGAAGCTGCAATTACTCGTAGAGAATTGACTGCTCAAGTTAAAGTTCAATTAGCTGATAAAGGAATTCCAACTGAACTAGCTGAAATTCTTAATTTAACTGATGCTGAATCTTGTAAAAAGAGCATTGAAATTGTAGAGAAAGCATTTCAAACTGCAGTAGAAAAAGCAGTTGAAGAAAAAATCAAAGGCAATGCTCCAATGAAGAAAGTTCCAGGAAATACAACAATCTCTTTAGAATCAATTAAAAATATGTCAGCTAAAGAGATCAATGAAAACTGGGATGAAGTTCAAAAAATTATGTCAAATCAAAAATAGGAGGATATTTAAAATATGTCGGTAGCAAATTTTATTCCAACAATTTGGAGTGCACGTCTTTTAAGACATTTAGATAAAAGACATGTATATTTAAACTTATTAAATAGAGATTATGAAGGGGAAATTAAGAACTTTGGTGATACTGTCAAAGTAAACCAAATTGGTAACGTAACAATTAAAGATTATACAAAAGGTGAAGATATTGAAGCTCCTGAAGATTTATCTGGAGAACAACAAGAATTAAAGATTGATCAAGCTAAATATTTCAATTTTGCTGTTGAAGATGTTGATAATGCTCAAACAAATCCCAAATTAATGGATAAAGCAATGGAAAGAGCAGCTTATGGTATGAATGATGTCGTTGATGCTTTTGCAGCTAACTTATTAGCTATCAACGTTCATGCTGATAATACTATTGGTAGTGATACAACTCCAAAAGTGCCAACAAAAGATACTGCTTATGATTTTCTTGTTGATTTAGGAGTTAAATTAACTGAAGCAAATGTACCTACAGTAGGACGTTGGGTAGTTGTTCCAGCTTGGTATCATGGCTTATTATTAAAAGATGAACGTTTTGTAGGAAATGGAACTGATTATAATAAGGCAATTTTAGAAGGTGGGGAAGTTGGTAAAGCTGCAGGTTTTACTGTTTATGTTTCTAACAATGTTCCAAACACAGCTAAAACAAAATACAAAATTATTGGTGGAACAGATGAAGCTGGTTCTTATGCTGAACAAATTTTATCAACTGAAGCATATAGACCTGAAAAAAGATTTAGTGATGCTGTAAAAGGATTACATGTATATGGTGCTAAAGTTTTCCAATCAAAATGTATTGCGGTTTTAACAGCAAATCCAGCAACTGAATAGGAGGTGCAGTAAATGGCTTATATTTACAATATTAAAACAACTGTTTCTACAGAGTGTTTAAATAAAGATGTTATAAAAATTTGTCGAAGTGATCCATTGAATTATATCGTTAGCGATTCTTTGGATGATTTAAATAAGCAAATCAAACAATTAGAAGGCATTGATGAAAGCATAAAACCTAATAAACCTGTTTCCAAAATGAAATTAGATGAATTAAAGGCATATGCTGAAGAATTAGGAATTGAAAATATTGACTCACTTACAAAAGAAGAATTGATTGCTGTTATTAAGCAAAATGGATAATCTTTTAGAAGAATTTAAGAATTTAACAGGAGAAACTGATGATACATTGGTTTCTTCTTTTATATTAAATTCAAAGCGCACAGTTTTATCTAAAACTAATAGAAGTGAGTTGATAGATGATCTATATCCATTTGTATTAAAACTTGCTATTGCCCGTTATAACAAACAAGGTAATGAAGGATTAGCTTCTTATAATGAGGGTGGAGAAAGTGAATCTTATTTAACTGAAGATGCTATTTTATCAGGTATTACCAATTATCGCTTATCACCTTATGCAAGGAGATTACAAGATGAAAAAAAGAAGTCTCAAGACGTTTCAACTGAATAAATATAATCCTTCAAAAGATGATGAAGGCAATATCGTGGAAAGCTATAGTGATGAATCATATGAAGATAAAGCTTTGATATGGCCAGTCAGTTCTAAACTGCAAGTTGAACTTTATGGAATGCGTGTAAATGATATGTTGAATATGCATTATTATGGCTCTCTAGAGATTAAAGAACACGATATGATAAATTATGAGGGAGTTGCTTATAAAGTTGTCAGCATCCAAAAATTTAAGCGTTTTAAAGCTATAGGAATTGAGAAAATATGACAAATAAAGATTTTAATAACCTCATAAAAAAATTATCTGAACTAGATTCAGGTGCAGGACAAGAAGTAACTATGAGAGCAGTTAAACAAGCAGGGGGAATTGTCCAAAGTCAAGCAAAGCTTTTGATTTCAAGTGATACGGGTGCTTTAGCTCGTTCAGTTAGAGTTAAAAACGAAGTAAAAGAAGATATGGTTTCTTCTACTGTATACACTAATTCAAAGTATGCACCTTATTATGAATTTGGTACTGGCCCTAATGGAGAAGCTAATCATCAAGGAATATCACCTAAAGTAAGTCCTAAATATAAGCAAACAGGTTGGATGATACCTGCAGATGCAATGCCAGTTGATAAAGCTGAAGGATATGGTTTTAAAATCATCTATAAAAACGGAGATGTCATTGGTTATGGTACAAGAGGACAAATGGCTAGACCTTTTATGTATCCTGCACTTCATGATCAAGAACAAGCAATAGCAAAAAATACTGAAAGATTATTTAGAAAAAAGCTAAAGGAGATATGTAATAAATGATTAATGTTAAAGACATTGTTTATAAAGGACTTTCTCAAAAAAATAAGAATGTAAGTGATGCTTATCCTCAAAACTGGGCCGACTTGCCTGCGGTTCAGTATGTCGAGGAAGAAAATAAAGTAGCTGACTTTACTGATGATAAAGAACAATCCTCGTTCATTCGATATAGAATTGATATTTGGGATAATAAAAGCACATCACAAACTGCGTGTGATGTAGATGAAGTAATGGCAGGTTTAGGTTTTTTAAGAACGTCATGTTCGGATGTTCCTGATCCTAGCGGTTTAAAACATAAACAAATGAGATATGAAGCAATTATAGACTGTGATAAACAGTTTATTTATCATACAAGTTAAAAAGTCAAGGAGGAAAATGTATGTTAGCGAATGGTGCTAAATTAGAATTTAAAAGCAAAACAGTAACTACTTATACAAAATTAAAAGGATTAAAAGAAATTCCTGAAATCGGTGTAGATCCTGAAAAAGTTGAAAATACAGATTTAGATGATACTCAAAAAATGTATGAAATGGGTATTGGAGATCCAGGGGATATTACTTATAAATTCAAATATGATAACACAGCAAAAGACAGCCCTTATCGTGTATTAAGAGCATATGAAGCATCAGGAGAAAATCTATCTTTTAAAGAAACATTAAAAGATGGAACAACTACTGAGTTCACAGGTCAAGTTTCAGTTAAACGTACTGGTGGTGGAGTTAATGGAGTTATTGAATTTGATTTAAATATTGCATTGTCATCAGCATTTGAAATTACAGATCCTGAAATTGCATAGAAAGGAGAAATTAAATGGGAGCATTAAGTGGTGAATTAGAAGAAGTTGAAGTTACAGTTGAAGAAACCCCTAAAAGAAAGCCTTATGCTATTTGGAAAGTAGATGGAAAAGAATACAAATTAAAATTAAGTACTTCTGAAATTGTTAATTTAGAATCAAAATTAAGAGTTAATCTTTTAACAGTTGTTTCTAATGCTGAAGAAGGTGCATTGCCACCATTAAAAGTAATGTTACTTATTACTCATGGTGCATTGAAAAAGTTTCAACACGGCATCAAAGAAGATGATGTAATTACAATGTTTGATAAATACTGTGAGGAAGGTGGAACACAAATGTCATTCATGACAGATGTATTTTTACCAATTTATCAAGTAAGTGGTTTTTTCTCACGAGCTCAAGCGGAAACGATGGACAAGAAACTAGTGGAAGCGAAGGAGCTAATGTAGAATATGAATTTTTAACCGATTTAATAAATGAACTTTATCCAATTGCTTTAGATTGTGATATTAGTTCATTTTTATTTTGGGAGTCTTCGGTACTAGAAATAGGAGATTATATTGAATCCTACCGAAGAAAAGAAAGAATGAAACAAAAGCAAATAGCAATCCATAATCACAATCTTGCTGATCAGTTATTAAGAGGAATTAGTATTATATTCAGTGAAGAAAAAGCAAGTGAAAGTGACATCAAACAAATATGGGATTACTATCCTGATTTATTTGAAGATGAAAAGAAAGAATACTATATCCAAAAAGAACAAGATGAATTTGAAAGCTTTAAAGCAAGAAGATTAAGGTTTGCTAACAGTTACAATAAGAAATTTAAAGGAGATGATTAAAAAGACATTAGAAGAATTAAAAGTTATCATCTCAGCTGAAACAAGTAAGTTCAGTAGCGCATTGAAAAATGCAACAAATGAAGCTAAAACATCAGCAAGTAGTATTGAAAGTTCTACTGGAAGAATTAGTAGAGCCGTAAGTGGTATTAAATCCATGGTTGCTAAAGTAGCTGCAGGATTTGGCTTATACAAATTAGGGAAAGAAGCTATAGAGGTTGCTTCAAATATTACAGAAGTACAAAACGTAGTTGATACAGCCTTTGGCGATATGGCATGGAAAGCCGAGCGATTTGCTAAAAATTCAATTCAACAGTTTGGTATGAGTGAACTCTCAGCTAAAAAGACAGCATCAACTTATATGGCCATGGCTTCAGGTATGGGATTAGGTCAAGAAAAAGCAAATGATATGGCAATAACATTAGCTGGTCTATCAGGTGATGTTGCTTCCTTTTATAACATTTCTCAAGAATTAGCTGATATAAAATTAAAGTCAGTATTTACTGGTGAAACTGAAACATTAAAAGATTTAGGTATTGTCATGACACAAACAAACTTACAATCATATGCTTTAAGCCAAGGAATCAGTAAGAATGTAAGCGATATGTCACAAGCTGAATTAACTACTTTGAGATACAATTTTGTATTGAATCAATTATCAATGGCTCAAGGGGACTTTGCTAAAACAAGTGGAACATGGGCCAATCAAGTCCGTATTTTATAAGAACAATTTAAACAATTACTAGGAATTATTGGTAACGGATTAATTGCAGCTTTAACTCCAGTAATTCAAGTGATCAATATGATTATTGGAAAGCTCATTACATTAGCAAATGTAATCGCAGGAGTTTTTGGTAAATTATTTGGTAAAAAGAGTGGAGCTAAACAAGCAAGTGCTGGATTTACTGCTGCAGGTGATTCAGCTAAAAAAGCTACAGCTTCAACTGGTGGTTTAAATAAGTCATTGAAAGGTACTGAGGGTCAAGCCAAGAAAACGGCAAAGGCCTTAGGTTCTTTAGCATCCTTTGATGAAATCAACACAATCAGCGCAAGTGATTCATCAGGCTCAGGTGGTTCAGGTGGAAGCGGAGCTGGTGGAGCTGGTGGCGGAGGCTATGATATTGGCTCTATTGATTGGGATAACGCTTTTGGAGAACCCGATACAAGTGGTGTTGATAAAGCAGTAGATAAAGTACTCAAGAAATTGAATTCAATTAAAGATTGGCTTAAACAAAATAAACCAATCATTCTTTCATTAATTGCAGGTATTGTTGCAGGCTTTTTAGCTTTTGAAACAATAAAAAATTGGGAAAACATTACACTTGCAATCAGCACAATCAAATTAGCACTAAAAGAATTATTAGAGACATTTATTGCTTTATACAATTATCCAAACCTTGTTTCTTTAGCATTTACTGGTATGAGCGCGACGATGTTAGTAGTTGTTGCTCTAATAGCCTCTGTTACTGCATCTCTTGTGTATTTATATCAAACAAGTGATAGTTTTAGACAATTAGTAAATGATTCTATTAGTGAATTAACAGGTATATTAGATAATTTTTATAAAAGTATTTTAGTGCCAATTTTTAATTTTCTATTAGATCTATTCAATACAATTATTGTACCGATAGCAACATTCCTTGCTAAAACATTTGTCAAAGCAGTAGAAGCAGTATTTACGATTGCCTTATCACTTTGGAAAAATGTACTAGCTCCATTAGCAAACTTCCTAGTAAGCGTATTATCAATTGCATTATCAGGAATATTAGAAGTATGGAATACATGGAAACCAGGTATCCAAGCTATAGGTGATGCTATTAATTGGGTATGGGATAATGTGTTATCACCATTAGTTGATTTTATCGTTGGATCGTTCAGTGATACATTCAAATCATGGGGAGATTTAATCAATGAATTAATTCCTAATGTTATTGAAATGTTCCAAGGCTTAACTGATTTCTTTGTTGGTGTGTTCACTGGTGACGAAAAACGTTGTTGGGAAGGCATTAGAAAAATCTTTGAAGGATTTGCTAATTTCTTAAAAGTAGGTTTTACGAATGATTGGACAAAAGCATTCGGCTTATTAGGTGTACCTCTTAATGCATTTTGCTCTACAGTAACAGCTATCTGGAACACAATAAAAGGTGTGTTAAGTGGTATCATTGACTTTGTTGGTGGAGTTTTTACTGGAAACTGGGCAAGAGCATGGAATGGTGTTAAGAATATCTTTAGCAATATAGTTAGTGGTTTTGCTGGAATATTTAAAGCGCCTATTAATGCAATCATTAGTGGAATCAACAGTTTTATCGGTGGATTAAATAAAATTAAAATTCCTAATTGGGTTCCAGGTATCGGTGGAAAAGGATTTAATATTTCAAAAATTCCAAAATTGGCTGAAGGTGCAGTTGTTTCAAAAGCAACTCCTGCAATCTTTGGGGAAGCAGGAACTGAAGCAGTTATCCCTCTACAAAGAAATACTAGAGGTTTAGACTTAATTGCTCAAAAGATTTTTGAAAGATTGCCACAAGTTGATAATGGTAATGGAGGAACGTATGTTATCAATTTAGTTTTAGAAAATGGTAAAGTTTTAACTAGAATGGTGATTGATAATATCAAAGAATATGAAGCACAAACTGGTAAGCCAGTATTTGATTATTAAGGAGGTGTAGGAAAATGGCTGATGAAGCTAAAATAAAAGCAAATGGTGTATTATTACCTACACCTTCTGATATCAGTGTTGAAATACAGGATTTGGATGGAGATAGTGTAAGACCTATTGCTACAGGTGTTTTAAGAAGAAATAGAATTAGATCCAATATGTTAAAAGTAACATTGACATGGAATTTAAAGACATTTGTTGATGTCGTGAGTATTTTAAATGCTGTTACTCCTACTGAATTCAATGTTGAGTTGTATATTCCTGATCATGGAATTAGGGGCACGAAGAAGATGTATGCCGGAAATAAAAAATATAATTATATAAGAACAAAGACGGGATTAAAAGTTCAGTCTTTTTCTTTTGCTTTGATTGAGGTGTAGAAAATGCTTATAAAATATGGAGATTTAGATGTAACACATAGACTTATAGAGTATAAATCATCAGTTGTTTTTGCTAATGGCTATATCATTGGGAATGTACCTACTATGCAATTAAACCTTAAATTTGATAACTATGATGGTATTCTTGATGATTTGGATATAACCAAATATTGGGAAGTACAAGAAAATGAAAATTGTGAAGTAAGATATTTTAAGGTTTACGACCAACCCGAAAAATATACAAAGTCATTAAGCTTAAAATTATATGATAACAATTATGAATTGGATGTTCCATATACAACTCAATTATCTTATCCAGTAACGATTAAAGACCAGTTAGATGAAATAGAAACGCTGACTGGTCTTTCTATTGTAAGAACCAATATTCCTGCGTATATCTTAGAAAAAGAAGTTTCCTGGTACGATAACACCATTGTTATTAGAAACTACTTAGGATGGATTGCTGAGCTTTTTGGAGCAAATGTATTTGCAAGCGGTAAAGGCTCATTTGAATTTGTTCAAGTGACTAAGGATGCGTTTGCTAAAACTGATACGTTAACAAACTATGAAAAAAATGAATTGTACTGCGTGTCTAGAATTTATTATGAAAATGGGTTAAATCCATTAGAAAAAGGAGATACAACGGGTAATACCATATTTCTAGATTCTAACAATTTATACTTAACAGATGAACAAAATTTGATTGATAAACTATATGATCAATTAAATGGATTAACATTTTATTCAACAAAAAGCATATCAATGATTTCAATAGATAACTTGTTACCAGGATGTTTAGTAAATTATAATGATGAATTCAATTTTATGGTTACTGATTTGTCTATCACATATAAAGGTGGAGAATTTTCTATAAGTGAAGTTGATGGAAATACTCCAACAAAAAACGAAGAACGTGTTATTAAAAAAATTACCAATTCAACAAGAATTAGAAAATTACAGATAACTCAAGACCAAGAAAAATTAAAATTAGATATCGTTGCTAAAGAGCAGGAAGATCTAAATACTAAAATGGGTGAATTATCATTATCAAATGAAGAAATCAAAACAAAGATTAATGAAATAGAATCCAAAATAGATGATTTGGATGTTTCATTGATTACTGTTAATCTTGTACCTAGTGCAACTATACTTAATAGTTATAATCAAAGTATTAAAATTGCATGTCATGTTATGAATTCTAATGAAGATGTTACTGAAAATTATAATGATCTAAGTTTTCAATGGTATTTAAATGATAAAAAATACAAAACAGGTAAATTTATCACATTAACTCCTGATGATATTAATATGTCAGTTAATGTTAAGTGCGTATTTACATTGGACAATATTCAATTTGATACAGGATACACAACAATAGTTGATGAAAGTGATGCAGTTCATTTAGGAAATAGTTTTCTAGACGTTACTAATACTACATTAACTCAAAAATTAAATGATAATGGAACTTACATTCCTGATTGGACCATTACACCAACAATCATTACACCTTGTATTATGGACGGTAATGTAATTATAGAATTAAGTAATTGTACGATTGGTTATAAAAAAATAATCAATAGTAAGGAAGTCGACATAGACAGTAGTTATGAGATCGTAAAAGATGGTATTTTATCAGTTAATAAAAATATCATGACCAACAAAACACCTAATGTGACTTATATATGTGACGTATCATATAGAAGTACCTCAATTAGAATGTATGTAGCTTTTTCGTTGGCTGAACAAGGTGTAGGAATTAGAAATATCACAACCTATTATTTAGCAACGAATAAAAGCAAAGATGTAAGAGTGGATAGTGAAGGTTGGACTACTTCAATTCAAGCTATAAGCTCAAACAATAAATATCTATGGACTTATTCGGTAACAAATTATACTGACGGTTCATCAAAAACAAGCGAACCACTTATTATGGGAAGCTATGGTGATGATGCAATAACTCTATATATTGAATCATCAAATGGAAATACATTTAAAAACAGTGATATTGCAACTATATTGACTGTTCATATTTATATTGGAGCCGAAAGAATTGAATCGGCTGAACAATTAGAAAAAAGATTTGGTAAAAGCGCTTATTTACAATGGAGCGTAAAAAAACTAGGAGAAAAGGAATTTTCACCTATAGAGCTTGATGATTCAAGATTAAATGACAAAGGATTTATTTTTACTATAAGTCCGCAAAATATTAATAAAAAAGCAGTTTTCAACTGTGAGTTAAATTTGGAGGAATAGAAATGGCAATTAAAGCTAGTAATCAAGTAGATTTATTAGATATGACGGATGGATATACCGTCATATTAACAAATGATAACTATACATTTTTAGGAACTACTACTGCTGTTAATGGAACTCAAACAACAAGCACACAAGTAATGGCTTTGCAAGGTTCTGAAACAGTCCCCGCTAAAATAGGTACAATTACATGCCCAACAGGTATTAGTGCTGTTAGTGATGGAAAGACTCCAATGCCTACTATCACAATTACTGCAACCAGTGCATTAACAAAAACAGGTAGTTTCACTATACCAGTAACTGTTAATGAGGGAACGGTAAATGAAGTAACTATTAACAAAGTATTTTCTTATTCTATTGCTTTTAAAGGAAATCAAGGAATTCAAGGTACAAGTGTTAAAATCTCATCTAAATCAATTCAATATGTCGGTTCTTCAAGTGGTACAACAACACCAACTAGTGGATGGCAAGATACTATTCCATCAGTTAGCGCAGGAAACTACTTATGGACAAAAACAACAGTAACTTATAGTGATGGTACTTCTACAGTATCTTATTCAGTCGCTAGACAAGGTGCTAATGGTTCATCACCTACAGTATCTAAAACAGTTACTGAATACGTTCAATCAACAAGTGGAACAACAACACCAACTAGTGGATGGTCTACAACTCCACCAACAGCAACTGCTGGGCAATATATTTGGACAAGAGTAACAGTGACTTACAGCGACAGTAAGACAGCTGTTAGCTATACTGTATCTAAAAATGGTGCTAACGGGGCAAAAGGTGATAAAGGAGATAAAGGGGAAACAGGTGCTAAAGGTGATGATGCAATCTATATGAATATTACTTCGTCTAATGGAAATGTATTTAAGAATACTGCAATCGCCACAACTTTAACGGCTCATGTGTATAAAGGTGCTACAGAATTAACTAGCGCTGCTATTACAGCATTAGGAACTATTAAATGGTACAAAGATGCTGGTACAACTGCCGTTGGAACTGGTCAAACATTCACGGTTAGTGCAGGGGATGTAACAAACAAAGCAACATATACTGCACAATTAGAGGGATAATATATGGCAGTTAAATCTAGTGCAATTCTGACTTTGATTAGAATTGATGATGGAGAAGATGCAAGTATTAGAAGTGCAACTGCACCCAGTGATCATACAAAGTTGTGGTTTGATACAACTACACAAACTTTAAAAAGATATGACAGTTCAAGTGGTACTTGGGAGATTGTTAACGATTATGCTGATGATATGAACAATATGAGACAAGAAATATCAGTTGAATATAATTCAGCGATAACTCAATTAAAAAACTCATTAACATCATTAGTAGAAGAACTGCAAACAACAACTACTAATAATACAACATCTATCAATAGTCTTAGTTCTCAAATTATTCAAAATGCCAGTTCAATTCAGTTAGTTACTAATAATATTAATTCTATTACTGATAAGCTAACAGGAGTTGCTACTAAAGAAGAAATTTCTCAATGGGCAAAATTTGAAAGTGGAGTATTAAAATTAGGATCTAGTAATAGTCCATTTGATGTAAGGCTATCTAATACTGAACTTGGCTTTTATGAAAATGATAAAAGAATAGCTTATCTTTCAAATCAGCAATTAAACATTTCTAAAGCAGTTGTAATGAAACAAATCAATCTAGGTACTTTTCAAATTATTTATGATGAAGATTTAGGATTGTTAATTTTGTAGGAGGTAATATATGGCAACATTTGGAACCACTAATAAATATATAAATTACAGTGTTAATTCGCAAGAATTGTCATATGACATCAATTCTAATACATCAGTTGTTCGTGTTTGGATTGATGTATGGCGTACAAATACAGGATATACAACATATGGTAATGGTACAGTATATGCTCGTATAAATGGAACAGTATATAGTGTTGGAATAGGTACTGGCCAAAAAATTACTTCCAGTGCAATTCGATTAGGAACTTGGGATGTAACTGTAGGACATAATAGTGATGGTTCAAAGTCAATCGGTGTAAGTGGTTGGATCAGTCATGATAGATTCAGTTCAAGTGAAAATGGATATACACATACATTAACCACTATTCCTCGACAAGCCAATATAATCGATTCACCAACAACTTTCAAAGATACTGATAATCCTTGGTTCAAATACAGTAATCCAGGTAATTTCAATATGGAATGTTGGCTAGAGCCTAATCCTAATGGAGAACATTATGCTAAAAGGACATTAAGTGGTACGAGTGGTACGTTTACATGGGAACTTACTAATGATGAAAGAAAACAGTTAAGAGAAGCATGTAAAGGAAAAACATGTACTATTCGTATAGGACTATATTCAAATAACTGTTCCTGGGCAAGTTATCACGATAGAACATATCAGATGACAAATGCTGAACCAACTATAAATAGTGTTGTAACAAGTATTATTGATCCCTTTGGAAGTCTATGTTTACAAAATAGATCCAATATTAAATTTACTATTTCAGCAACAGCTAAATATGGAGCAACAATTACCAATTATGCGGTTAGTGGCAATAACTTTAGCTATGCAGGAAGTAAAAATACGTGTCAAACTTCAAATATCAGGGATAGTGGAAGCTTAAAATATACAGTCACAGTTACTGACAGTAGAGGGTTTACAGCTTCTACAACAAAAACAATCAATGTTACTGGGTATTCCTATCCAACTATTTCTATGGAGGCATTCAGAAGTAATTCAAGTGGTACAAAGGATGTATCCGGTGGCACATATATTTGTGTCAAACCAGTATTTACGTATTCAGCAATAACTGGCAATTCAATAGCAAGCAAAGCTATTAAAATAAATAACATTTCTAAAAGTACAAGCTTTTCAAGTGAAGGAAATTATGTATTTAGTGGATACTCGTTAAACGAAACATATGATGTTATATGTACTATAACTGATACTGTAGGCAATAGCGCAAGTATCACAGCAACAATCACAGTTGCTAAAATACCTTTTAATATTTCCAAAAACAAAAGCGCTTTAGGTTTAGGAACTGTAGCTAAATATGATGGTTTCATCAATATAGGGTATGGATTTTGTAATACTGATGGAGAACAGTTGTATATGTTTGGAGTAACTGATAATTATGATGATTAGGAGGAAAAAAATTATGTATAAAATCAAAAAAGACTTCGGGGGTGCGATATTTACTATTAGATATTGCATTTCCAAAGAAGAAAGAAGGTGCGCTAATTTAATTAGTGGGCCAAGTGGTGATTGTGTATGAAATTTCTAAAACCACCAAAGAATATGTTCTTGAGAAAAAAGGATGTTTATTTTAAGTATTCTACTGAAGAACAGTTTACGGGTGAATATTGGATTGATGGTAAAAAAATATATACAAAAGTTATAAAAGCAACAGGGGTACTATCTAAAGCTGAAACGTCAAATATCAAGCATGATATCATTAATTTAAGTGAATTTGTTGATTATGATGTATTTGTTCAAGGAGACGATGGTCTTTATAGATTGCCAGTTGTTTATTATTCTAGTGTCACATCGGGCACATTCTATGATATGTTTGCAAGAGTAAATGGAAATAGCATTCAAATAATCAACAACAGTTCGGACTGGAGTGGATATAGTGTTACTGCCATTTTGTATTATACAAAAAACGTTTATCATGATTTTGATTAACATGTATAGTAATTGATTACGCAACTCTCAAATTTATCAAAACAATTTAAAAAAAGGAGACAAAATATGGATAACAAAACAAACGTATATACATTAGATGTAAGTGAAAAAACATTTAATGATGTACAAGTTAATAAATTCTATATTACTGATACAAAGAATTTAAAAGCAGGAGATTATATATTATTTAGAGTAGTTGTTAAAGATGAACAACAAAATGATAGTTATACTGGAGCAAATACAATGTTAACTGTTAATACAATTAATGATACATTTGTTGGCTTAGAAAAGGGATACAGTGTTGTATTTCTTAAGTAGAAGGTGAGGAAAATGAATAATATGGAAAAAGTATTCAACACAGCAGTAGCTATCTTAGCTACTTTTTTTACGTATCTATTTGGTGGCTGGGATTTAGCTTTAAAGATTTTAATTACATTCATGGTATTAGATTATGTGACAGGTGTAATTTATGCTTATGTAATTAAAACACTTAATAGTGAGGTCGGCTTTAGAGGATTAATTAAAAAATGCATGATTCTAGCCGTTCTTATTGTAGGAGTGGAATTAGATCGTATGCTTGGAAATGGTGGCACTTGGGTATTTAGAACGCTTGTAGCGTATTTCTATATTGCGAATGAAGGAATTAGCCTATTAGAAAACATTTCTAATCTAGGTGTTCCAATTCCAAATAAAATCAAAACTGCGTTAGAACAGTTAAACAATGAAGAAGATCTAAAAGAAATAGAGTAGTCTAAATGGCTACTCTTTTATTTTAAATAACAACCAAAAATTGCGAAAAATGGTTGTTAAACGGTTTTAAAAAGGTAGAAAAACGAAATTATGAACAAAGGAGATTATAAAAATGGGGTCAAAAGAATTTATTGAATTATGTAAAGAAGAAGTAAAAGAATATACAGAAGATCATTTGGATAAAAGTAAGGAACAACCTGATTTTGAAGTTTACGTTGTTTGGTATGCTAAAACATTACAAAATCACAAGGCGTTATTAGGTACAACATTAGATGATGGAATGTATTATGAATTAACCTACAATGGCAATAAGCAAGAATTATACTTTGATGCTTATAAGAAATTTGAAAATAAATGTATTAAATTAGGAGAATAATTATGGAATTTAAAAAAGCTTTAGAATTAATGAAACAAGGAATGAAAATAAAATTGCCTTCTTGGGGTGGCTATTGGTTTTATGACAATGAAAAAGAAACAATCATCATGCACACAAAAGAAGGCAAAGAATTAGATATTAGAGAAACAGTTAGAGTTGAATATACAACTTTAAATATTTGTAGTAATGATTGGATGGTTGCCAATGAAGAAAACTGTCCTGAATTAGGCGGGTTTGCTACTTTTGGATTTGATGAAGCAATCAAGTATCTAAAACGTGGCTTAAAAGTAAAGCGCAAGGGATGGAACGGTAAAGAACAGTATATTGAACTTGCTACAAATGTATCTTTTAAAACACCTAATGATGAAGTAATTAATGTAGATCATGTAGATATGGGTAACAAAGCAATTGCTTTCCATGGCACAAGCGGTGTACAGCTAGGATGGTTAGCAAGTCAAAGTGACATGTTATCAAATGATTGGATTTTTGCAGAAGAAAATTAAGGAGGAAATAAAAAATGAATATTATTGAAAAAACATATAACTGGAATGGTAGTTTAAAAAATAGAACTTCAACAAAGAGAATTATTTTACACCACGCTGAATCAAAATCATGTACTGCAGATGATATTCATAGCTGGCATTTAGCAAATGGCTGGGCAGGTATCGGCTATCATTTCTTTGTTAGAAAAGATGGGTCTATTTATCGTGGTAGACCTGAAAATGTTATTGGATCACATGCTAAAGGTTCAAATAGTGATTCAATTGGAATTTGCTTTGAAGGAAGCTACATGACAGAAACAATGTCACAAACTCAAATCAATGCAGGTAGAGAATTAGTAACTTACTTAAAAAATAAATACGGAATTTCTAAAGTTCAAAAACATAAAGATGTATGTTCTACTAATTGTCCAGGAACTAATTTTCCATTTGGTGCAATTGTAAATGGAACTGTTGCTACAGCACCTGCACCTTCTCAAACTTCTACCGCTAAACCTACTTCAAATGAAAAAGTAACAGGAACATATGAAGTAACAGCAAGCGATCTATCAGTAAGAACAGGACCAGGAACTGGTTATCGTAGAAAAAGACATGATGAATTAACAAAAGATGGCCAAAAACATGATAAAGATAAGGATGGATGTCTTGAAAAGGGAACACGTGTAACTGTTTACGAATGGAAAAATGGTTGGGCAAGAACTCCTAGCGGATGGTTATGTGGAGACTATTTAAGAAAAGTTTAATTTATTGTATAATCAAAATGTAAAATATTTGTATTATAACTGAATTATTTTAGTTAAATCATTCGACGTCAAGAAACAATTGAATATTTTACATTTAAATACCCTAGCTTTTTAGCTAGGGTTGTTTTTTTGTATATATGTATATATTAATAAGGATAGGAATTTCTATTTTTTCAATGAATTTTATCACTAAAACGTACTTGTTTAGTAACAAATTAGTAACAAATCGCCCCAAAACCGCAGTATTACGTAAATAGATTTTCAAAATTTGAAAAAAGAAATTTGTATTTTTATAGAAAAAAAATTAAAAAAGAATATAATTATGTCAGTAATTTATTATTAAAAAGAGAGGTAGTATAATATGTATAAGATTTTATTATGTTGTGTATCAGGGGTTACAACAAACAAATTAGTAAATGCAGTGAAAGAATCTGCTAAACAAAAAGATATTAAAGTAATGTGTTGGGCAGTTGGATCTAAATCTGTAGGTTTATCATGGGCAGATGCTGATTGTGTTTTATTAGCGCCACAATCTGCTTCAGAATTATCTAAAATTGAAGAAATGGTTCATGGGGTTATTCCATGCGCTTTAATTAATGATGGTGATTTTGCAAGTATGAACGGAGATGCTGTTTTAAATCAAGCATTAGATTTAATTAAAAAATAAACATCCTAAGCGATGTTTTTTTTTGCTATAATAAAATTCAGGAGGAATCAAAATGGCTGAAATTATGATCAAGGCAGCAGGTTTTGTTTTTGTAATTATAATAGCGTTTATTTTAAAACAAGTGCATGTTTTAGAAAAAAGAGATGGTTTAACAATTGCAACAATTATTATGAATGTAACATTACCTTGTGCTTTACTTACAAATGCAAGTGGCGTAACAATTGATCAATCAATGATTATTTTATTATTAATAGGATTAGCATCAAATATTATCATGCTTTTCATTTCTTTTATACTTTCAAGAAAAGAGGAAAACATTTTAAAAGGATATTATATGATCAATTGCTCTGGATATAATATAGGAAACTTTGTTATGCCGTTTGTACAAAGCTTTTTCCCAGGCATGGGAGTTGCTTATTTATGCATGTTTGATGTAGGGAATTCAATTATGTGTTTAGGAGGAAGTTATGCATTAGCAGGAAGTGTAGCAAGCAGTAATCAAAAATTGACTCCTAAAACAGTAATCAAAAAATTATTTTCATCAATTCCATTTGATGTATATCTTTTAATTTTTGTTTTAGCACTTTTTAAAATTTCAATACCTCAACCAATTTTATCAGTGGCTTCTTTTATAGGAGCAGGAAATGGATTTTTAGCGATGTTTATGATTGGACTTTTATTAGAAGTTAAAATAAATCCTTCGGAAATGAAAATAGTTTTAAAAACACTTTTGATTCGTGTGCTTTTTGGTGCTATCTTAATGAGTATTGTTTATTTTATTGTTCCAATTCCAATGCTTGCTAAAAAAATTGTTGTTTTAGCAATGGCTGCGCCTATTACAACTGTTTCAGCTGTTTTTTCAAAAAATATTGGTTATCATCGTGATGCACCAGCTATTTCGAGCTCACTTTCAATTATTATCAGTATTGCCGTTTTAGTTGTTTTAATTATCATGTTTGCGTAGGTGAGTGTATGGAGTACGATTTAAAAGTTTTAAAAATAAATAAAAATAAAATAGAACAGTTAAATGAATTATCTATTTATACTGTAAAAGATTTAGTACAACATTATCCTTATCGCTTTGAAGAAATGTTAGAAACACCATTACATGATGAATCGAAGGTCATTATTGAAGCACAGCTTATTGATGAACCTAAAATCTTTTATAAAGGAAGACTTTCAAGATTGACTTTTCATGTTAATTATCATGAAGAGCCATTAACAATTACGATATTTAATCGTCATTTTTTGAAAAAAAATATGCAAGTAGGAATGATGCTTACTATTACTGGTAAATACAGTGCTTCTAAAAAAGCAATTACAGCTAGTGACTTAAAACTAAAGAGCTTAACAGAAATTTCTGGAATAACACCAGTATATTCTTTAAAAGAAGGACTCACTCAAAAAAGTTTTCAGGGTTATGTCAATAAAGCACTTAATTTTTATAAAGGACATATTGCTAATACTATTCCTTTATATTTATGTCAAAAATATCATTTGATAGATAAAGAAAACGCTTTGTTTAAAATACATCAACCGCAAACACGCAGTGATGTTATTAGTGCACTTAGATACTTAAAATATGAAGAATTTTTTAAATTTCAAATGACAATGCAATATATAAAACAAAATCGCACACAAAATATAGGTATCTCAAAATTAATAGACAAAGAAAAAGTGACTCACTTTATTGAAAAGCTCCCTTTTCAATTAACAGATGACCAACAAAAAGTCGTTGATGATATATTAATAGATTTAACAAGTCAAAAATTAATGTATCGCTTTGTTCAAGGTGATGTTGGTAGTGGAAAGACAGTTGTTGCAGCAATTAGTTTATATGCTAATTATTTAGCAGGTTATCAAGGAGCTATGATGGCACCAACAGAAATACTAGCGCTTCAGCATTATCAGTCTTTAAAAAAAATGTTTAAAAAATATAAAATAAATATCGCATTACTTACAGGTCATCTTTCACAAAAAGAAAAAAATGAAATCTATCAGCAATTAGAAAATGGACAAATTGATATTATTATTGGAACACATGCTTTATTTCAAGAAAAAGTACAATATAATCAATTAGGTCTGGTTATTACTGATGAACAGCATCGCTTTGGTGTTGAACAAAGAAAAGCGTTAAAAGACAAAGGAAATAAAGTTGACTTTTTAGTAATGACAGCAACACCGATTCCTAGAACACTTGCTATTTCTTTATATGGAGATATGGATGTTTCAACGATTAAAACACTTCCTAACGGGAGAAAAAAAGTTATTACAAAGTTTATTAAAGAAACATCAATGAAGCCTATATTAAAAGATTTGAAAGATTATCTTTTAAAGGGAGGACAATGCTATGTTGTCTGTCCTCTTGTAAATGAAAGTGAAGCAATCACTGGAAGAAATGCAAGTGATATTTCAAAAGCAATGGCACAATATTTCAAAGGACAATACGAAGTTGGATTAGTTCATGGACAAATGAGTGATGAAGAAAAAAATAAAATCATGAATGCATTTAAAGAAAATAAAATACAGATTCTTGTTTCAACAACAGTAATCGAAGTGGGAGTTGATGTAAGTAATGCAAATATGATGGTTATTTATAATGCAGAAAGATTTGGTTTATCTCAACTTCATCAATTGAGAGGAAGAGTAGGAAGATCAAAGGAACAAGGATATTGTTATCTTTTATCAGAGGCAACACATTCTGAACAAAAGGAAAGATTAGAATTTTTAGAAAATCATCATGATGGATTTGAAGTCTCTGAATATGATTTAAAAATAAGAGGACCTGGAGATTTGTTGGGTCAAAAGCAAAGTGGTTTACCAACTTTTATGATAGGAGATATTTTTAAAGATTATCATATTTTAGAAATTACAAGAAAAGATGCTTTTGAAGCGATGAATCAACATCAAGATGATGAAAAAATTATAAAATTGTTATCAGAAATAAAAAACAATTTAATAAAGAATAATGAATATATTGATTAATGTGTTATAATGCTAAAAGAGGTGAGAACATGAAATTAGCGATAGACGCCATGAGTGGTGATTTAGGTAGCTCTATTGTTGTAGAAGCCTGCCAATCATTTTTAAATAAAAATAAAACAGATGAGCTTTATGTTGTAGGAAAAATTGAAGAATTAGAAGCATTGAAAGATCATCCTCAAGTAACTTTAATAGATGCTAGAGAAATCTTTGAAATGACAGAAAATATTTTAGCAATTCGTAGAAAAAAAGAATCGAGCTTAGTAAAAGCTATGATGTTAGCAAGAAATAACGAAGTTGATGCTGTATTATCTTGTGGAAATACAGGAGCCTATTATGCATGTGCAATGTTGTTTTTAAAACGTATTAAAGGAATTGAAAAATCATGTTTAATGGCAACAATTCCCACTTTAAATGATAAAGGTGTTTGCATGTTAGATGTAGGGGCAAATGCTGAAAATACAGTAGATCAACTCGTTCAGTTTGCAATTATGGGAAATGTTTATGCTAAAAATGTTAGACATATTCAAAAACCTAAAGTTGCCCTGTTAAATATTGGAAGTGAAGAACATAAAGGTGATGAGATCCATAAAGAAACATATCAATCTTTGAGTACACTTGAACAAATTGATTTTGTTGGAAACATTGAAGGAAAAGAAATCTTAAGAGGTGATGTGGATGTCATTGTAACGGATGGATTTACAGGAAATGTTACATTAAAAACAATTGAAGGTGTTGCATTATCTATGATGTCTGCATTAAAAGATGGTTTTATGGCATCAACACGTAATAAATTAGGGGCAGTTATTTCTAAACCAGTTTTAAAAGGATTAAAAACAAAATTTGATCCTGCAGGTGTAGGTGGTGCCTTGATGATGGGATTTGTAAAACCAGTTGTTAAAGCACATGGTGCAAGTGACGCGAAAGCTTTTGAAAGTGCAATGAATTTAGCTTTTGAAATGGTTGAAGTAAATGTAGTAGAAAAAATGAAAGTAGGTCTAGATGAAAGTGGAATTAGGTAAGTTTTTAGAAGTAATGGGCATTCCTTATAAAGATATTCATTTATTTAAAGAAGCTTTTACACATCCTTCTTATACAAATGAAAACAAAGGAAAAAATTACGAACGATTAGAATTTTTAGGTGATTCAGTTTTACAATATTATGTATCAAAGTTTATTTATGAAAAATATCCTGAAAAGCCAGAAGGAGAATTGACACTTTTACGTTCTAAACTAGTAAGAGAAGAATCACTTGCTCGTTTTTCTCGTGAATTAGGATTAGGTGCACAAATTTTCTTAGGTGCAGGTGAAGAACATAATGGAGGTAGAGATCGTAATAGTGTTTTAGCTGATATTTTTGAAGCCTTTATTGGGGCAATAAGCGAAGATTGTGGTATCGAATATGTTTTAAAAATATTAGATATGACAATCTATAAACATGTTGAAGATGTCAACTATGATGATATCACAGATTTTAAAACAAAATTACAAGAATTGATTCAAGCGGATCAAAGAAAGACAGTCACATATTCATTACTTTCAACAACAGGTCCAGCGAATGCACCTGAATTTGAAGTGGCAGTCATGATGGATGATATGACCCTAGGAACTGGAAAAGGTTCTAGTAAAAAAAGAGCAGAACAAAAGGCTGCAAAGGATGCGTTGAAAAAATTAGCCAGATAGATAGCAAATGCTATCTATTTTTTTGCCTAGACATTTTTTATTTTAAAACATATTTTAAAATGAAGGAGGCAAAATATGTTTGATGAAGAATATGAAAGAGTCATTCATCCCCGTAGAGTAGGTGATATCTATCTCTATACAGTAAGACCGGGAGATAATGTTTATCGGATAGCAAGAAATTTTAATACTAAAATAGAATGGATCGCTTGTATGAATAAACTTGATCAACAAATGATGATTTACCCAGATCAACAATTATATATTCCTTTTATTCCTCAAGGACCAATGCCAATGGTACAATCAAGAGATTCTTATGAATTATATTTTTAATGGACTAGATTTTTCTTAAAAAAAAGCTTATTATATTCGTAAAAATAACAATGAAGGAGAATTTTATGAATAAACATGCAGGAAGTGAAAGAAATCTAACTCTTGTAATGGATTTATATGAGTTGACAATGGCATATAATTATTTTAAACAAGGAAATAAAGATCAACTTGTTTATTTTGATATGTTTTATAGAAAAAACCCAGATAATGGAGGGTTCGCAGTTTTTGCAGGATTACAACAATTAATTGAATGTATAAAGAATTTACATTTTAGTGAAGGAGATATTGAATATCTCCGTTCACTTCAAAAATTTGATGAAGACTTTTTAGATTATTTATTAGATTTTAAATTTACAGGTTCTATTTATGCAATGAAAGAAGGTACACCAGTCTTTCCTAATGAACCATTGATTACTGTAAAAGCTAAATTTATCGAAGCACAAATTATCGAAACGATGTTATTAGTAACAGTTAATCATCAATCTTTAATTGCTACTAAAGCACATCGTGTTGTTCAAGAAGCCAAAGGAAGACCCGTTATGGAATTTGGAGCAAGACGTGCTCAAGGATATGATAGTGCAACTTATGGAGCTCGTGCAGCTTATATTGGAGGGGTAGCAGGAACAGCTACAGTTTCAGCAGGTGAGATGTTTGATATTCCTGTAGTAGGAACAATGGCACATTCTTTTGTGCAATCATTTGATAGTGAATATGAAGCTTTTAAAGCTTATGCACTTACATATCCAGATGATTGTGTTTTATTGGTTGATACGTATGATACTTTAAAAAGTGGAGTACCTCATGCCATTGAAATAGCCAAAGAAGTTTTAGAACCAATGGGTAAAAAATTAAAAGGAATTCGTTTGGATAGTGGAGATATTTCATATTTATCAAAACGTGCAAGAGCAATGCTTGATGTTGCGGGTCTTACATATGTAAGTATTTCGGCTTCAAACTCCTTAGATGAATATTTGATTCGCTCTTTATTAAACCAAGGAGCGCAACTTGATTCATTTGGAGTTGGAGAAAATTTAATTGTATCAAAATCATCTCCAGTATTTGGAGGAGTTTATAAATTAGTAGCTATTGAAAAAAATGGACAAATTATTCCTAAAATTAAAATTTCAGAAAATACTGAAAAGATTACCAATCCAGGTTATAAACGTGTATATCGTTTATTTGAAAATGAAACTGGAAAAGCAATAGCGGATTTAATTGCTTTTTATGATGAAGAAATTGATTGTACAAAAGATTTAACGATTTATCATCAATCTGATATTTGGAAATTTAAAACAATTGAAGCTAATACGTATACAGTAGAAGAATTACAAGTTCCTATATTTGAAGATGGAAAATTTGTTTATCAAGAACTGTCTGTAAAAGAAATTAGAGATTATTCAATGCAAGAAAAAGCACGCTTATGGGATGAAATATTTAGATTAGAGTTCCCACATAATTATTATGTGGATCTTACTAAAAATTTATTAGATTTTAAAATTAAAATGTTAGAAGAAAAGAGAAAATAAAAATGGCAAGATTTGATAGAAAAGTAGAAAGAACAAAGAAAAGTTTTGAATTTACACAAAAAGAGAAAATTGTTGAAACAAATAAAGATGTCTTCAAAAAGAATTTTACTTTTAAATGGGTCCAATTAAATATTAAAACAGTATGTGTTTTTCTTGTTGATTTTTTACTTGTAACGTTATTGATTATTCCATTTATGATGCAATATTTAAATGCAACTTTCGCGTTTGTTTTAGGGCATGGAATTATTACAAGTTTAGTGATCGTTTTTACAGGATTTTTAATTAATAAAGAAAAAATAAAAGTAGTTCCATTTATTTCTAGATTCTTATTTATGTTTATTCTATTAGGTGCATCTTCTGCACTTTCGATGGCAATTACATCATGGCTGAATTAGTTTGTTTAACTGCTTTAGGGGTTGTTTCATTATTTACAGGAATTGTATCATTAGGAAACAGTGATGCTTTTATGGGAATGTTTACTTTTATGATCTTACTTGTAAGTTATGCATTGATTATCCTTACTTTTAGAAAAAGAAGAACGCTTTTTAAAGCAAAAGAAGTTATTTATACAGGATATGAAATTTATTTGTATATATTATCATATATTGTTTTAATGACTTCTTGTTTATTGATATATCTTCATGTTGTTCAAGTTGTTTCAATGACATCACCATTAATTATGGTGACATGGCTTGTACCACTTGTTGCTTATTTAACGTATGAATCGGTATTGATTTTTGAAAAAGATGAATTAAATATAAATGGGAAGAAAGTATTATATAGAAGTATCAAAAAAGTTCAAATTATAGAAAATAAAAATAAATATCATTTAATAATTAGAGCGAAAGGAAATGAATATCTATACAAGACAAATCAAAAAAATAGTCAACATGTTTTAGAATGTTTAAAAAAATATTGTCCGCGTATAGATAAAAATAGGGATTAAATATGATTATAACAGTTGTTGGTCTTGGTGTTGTTGGGGGAAGCTTTGTAAAAGCTTTAAAAGGTCAAGGACACGAAGTTTATGGTGTTGATGTAGATGAAGAAACACTTGCAAGAGCGAAAGCAGATGGATGTATAAAAGAAGGGTTTGTAGATGGTCGAGAAATCATCAAAAAATCGGATATGACGATTATCTGTTTATATCCATCATTAGTTTTAGATTATATAAAAAACCATGAATTTAAAAAGGGAAGTATCATTACGGATGCTGTAGGTGTTAAAACTCATTTTTTAAATGAAGCAATGGATCTTTTGAAAGATAAAGATGTTGAATTTGTTTCAGGGCATCCTATGGCAGGAAGAGAAAATAAAGGTTATCTTTATGCAAGTAAAGAAGTTTTTCAAGGCGCTAATTATATTTTAATTCAACATGAAGAAAATAGTAAAAGTGCCATTGCTATGATGGAACAATTTGTTTCTAATTTAGGATTTCATTCCGTAAAAATCATGTCACCACAGGCTCATGATGAGATTATTTCATTTACATCTCAATTGCCACATGTTATTGCTGTTTCATTGATTGATAGTGATAATCAAAAATATGATACAGGTAAATATATTGGAGATTCTTATCGTGATTTAACACGTATTGCTAATATTAATGAGGATTTATGGACTGAATTATTCTTTACTAATAAAAATAATCTTTTGAAAAGTATCCAAGGTTTTGAAGATCAATTGGACATTTTGAAAAAAGCTATTAAAGAAGAAGATGCAGATACTTTGAAAGCAATGTTTATTGAATCTTCTAAAAGAAGAAGAAATCTTGAGAAATAGCGTTAGGCTATTTCTTTTTTTTGTATCGTGTTTAAAATATTAAACTTTTTGTTTAAAAAGATATTGAACTTAACATAATTATTAGTATAATAGTCTTGTTTAATAAATAAAACAAAAAGTTTTTTTAAATAAACAGGAGGTTTTATGGATATTGGTGCAAAAATTAAAAGAATACGTTTATCAAATCAATTGACGTTAGAAGAACTTGCTAATCGTAGTGAATTGACAAAGGGTTTTTTATCACAGTTAGAAAGGGACTTAACGTCACCAAGTGTTGCCACATTAGAAAATATTTTAGAAGCATTAGGGACAAATTTAAAAGATTTTTTTTCAGAAGATGAAGATGAACAAATTGTTTTTAGTAAAGATGATTTTTTTGAAAATATACAAGATGATTATAAAATTTCTTATATTATTCCAAATGCTCAAAAAAATGAAATGGAACCTATTTTAATTGAACTTAAAAAAGGAAAGAATTCAATGGAAATTGATCCACATGATGGTGAAGAATTTGGATATGTTATTCATGGAAAAATTACATTAATGAATGGTGATGATGAATATGAGGTAAAAAAGGGAGAAACATTTTATTTAAAAGGAAATTTACCACATTACATAGTCAATAAACATGATACTCTAGCGAAAGTGATTTGGGTATCAACACCACCAATATTTTAAAAGGGGAGAAAAATGATGGAAGAAAAGGTACTCATTAAATTTAGAAACATTGTTAAAGAATTTGATGGAACAATTGTTTTAAAAGGGATTAACTTAGATATTTATGAAAATGAATTTGTTACACTGCTTGGACCAAGTGGTTGTGGAAAAACAACGTTACTTCGTATTTTAGGTGGCTTTTTAGAAGCAGATGAAGGGGTTGTTATCTTTGATGATGAAGATATAAAGGAATTACCACCCTATAAAAGAGAATTAAATACAGTCTTTCAAAAGTATGCATTATTTCCACATATGAATGTTTACGATAACATTGCTTTTGGCTTAAAAATAAAAAAGATGTCAAAAGATGTTATTGATCAAAAAGTCATGAGAATGTTAAAACTTATTGGTTTAGAAGGTTTTGAAAATAAAAATGTAACAACATTGTCAGGTGGGCAACAACAACGTATTGCCATTGCTAGAGCTTTAGTAAATGAACCAAAAGTTTTATTATTAGATGAACCATTAGGTGCTTTAGATTTAAAACTTAGAAAAGAAATGCAATATGAATTAAAAAGAATTCAACAAGAAGTAGGAATTACTTTTATTTATGTAACACACGATCAAGAAGAAGCGTTAACAATGTCTGATAAAATCGTTATTATGAAAAGCGGAGAAATTCAACAAGTAGGGACTCCTCAAGAAATATACAATGAACCTGTTAATAAATATGTTGCAAATTTCATTGGTGAAAGTAATGTTATTTCAGGGGTAATGATTGAAGATTATAAAGTTAAATTTGATGATCAAATCTTTGATTGTGTTGATTTTGGTTTTAAACCAAATGAAAAAGTTGATGTTGTTTTAAGGCCAGAAGATATTGATATAGTGCCTTTAGAACAAGGAAAAATCACAGGAGAAGTTTTAAGTGTTTTATTTAAGGGAGTTTGGAATGAAGCAATGGTAGAAACTGTTCCAGGAACGACCGTTAAAGTGAACATGAACGTTATTAAAAACCATGATGTTGAAAGTGAATATAGTGATGAAAGAATTTCAGCAAATGATTTTTATGTAGATATTGAAGAAGTAGCTTCTTTAGATGATAACGATATTATTGCTAGAGCAGATGCTCAAGCATGGAAAGAAAGTGATGATTCTTATATTTCTATTAGTAAAATTGAACATGATTTAAAAGAGGAATTAGGAGAATATACAGTTACTTTCCAAACATCATCAGGTTTATCTACAACAAGAAAAATCATTGTTGTTGACCAAAAATATGTAAGAAATGAAAAAGCAAACGAAGCAGTGAGTGCTTTTAACTTCTTTAAAACAGTTGATGACATTAAGGAGTCTGTTGCTTTAGATACAGATTTAAAGACATGGGCCAATGCTATTGGTTGGAAATTATCTAATGAAGATGAAGCAGTGGATATTTATGTAGATTATGATTTTGATCCTGAAAATATTCAAGAAGGAATCTATCAAGTTACTTTCTCTACAGAAGGTAGAGAATTAAAAGTACATACAACAGATTATGTAGAAGAAGGTCAAGAGGTCGGATTGACTTTTGAAGTAGAAGATATTCATGTAATGGAAAAGATGGGATTTTAGATGAAAAAATTTTCTCAGTTAGCACTTCCATATATTATTTGGAGTATTATTATTCTACTTTTACCAGTATTACTTATTGCTTTTTATGCAATAACTGATAGAGGTAACACTGTTGTTAACTTTAGTTTTACTTTACAAAATTTTGTGAAATTTTTTACCGACCCTGATTTCTTACTTATTTTATGGAGATCACTTTCAATTGCTTTAAAAACAACAATTATTTGCATTTTACTTGGTTATCCAGTAGCTTATTTTATTTCACGTTGTAAAGATCGAACAAGAAATATTTTAATTTTATTAATTACACTTCCTATGTGGATCAATATGCTTGTAAGAACATATGCTTGGATTGGTATTTTATCTGATGGAGGTATTTTACAATCATTATTGAATTTATTAGGATTTAAATCAACACAACTTCTTTATACAGAAGGTGCTGTTTTACTTGGAATGGTTTATAACTTTATTCCTTTTATGATTTTACAAATCAATACATCTTTATCTAAGATGGATAAATCGTTATTAGAAGCAAGTTCTGATTTAGGCGCAAATCGCTATCAAACTTTTTGGAAAGTTACTTTTCCACTTTCAATACCAGGAGTTATTAGTGGAATAGCACTTGTCTTTTTACCGGCAGTAAGTTCATTCTTCATTCCTAAATTATTGGGTGGAGGTCAATATTTCTTAATTGGTAATGTTATTGAAAATCAGTTTATTACTGTAGGAGAATGGAATTTTGGATCTGCTATTTCTGTTATTATGGCTTTTGTAATGATGGCTATCATGTATTTAGTAAGATATGTTGAAAAACGTAATTCTGGTAATAGAAAGGAGAAAAAAGTATGAAAAAACAAAAACATTCTTTATTAAAAATTTTAATGGTTTTAATGCTCTTATTTTTCTACTTACCAATTGGCTTTATGATTGTTTTTTCATTCAATTCAAGCAAGTCATTAACGCATTTTACAGGTTTTTCGATGCAATGGTATTCAAAAATGTTAGCGGATGCTTCAATGATGGAATCTTTATATGTCACAATTATAGTAGCGATTATTGCGACAGTTGTTTCTACGATTGTTGGGACAATTAGTGCAATTGGACTTTCTAAATCAAAAAAAATCGTGCATGATTTAATTATGCAAATCAACGATTTTCCTTTGATGAATCCAGAAATCGTTACAGCGATTGGATTAATGTTATTCTTTATTACCTTTAATATTGAAAAAGGTTTTGCAACATTATTATTGGCACATATCGCATTTTGCATTCCTTATGTTATATTATCTGTTATGCCTAAAATTCGCTCTCTAGATCCAAATTTAGCGGATGCTGCAATGGATTTAGGGTGTACACCTTGGATGGCTTTAATTAAAGTAATCGTACCACAAATCATGCCTGGTATTGTTTCAGGGGCTTTGATTGCTTTTACAATGTCTTTTGATGATTTTATTATTTCTTATTTTGTTACAGGAAAAGGAATTAAAAACTTGAGTATTATGGTTTATACAATGTCAAAACGTGTAAATCCTAGTATTAATGCTATTTCAACTTTAATTGTTATTTTTATTACGATTGTTTTAATTCTTGTCAATGTTGTTCCGGTGATTAGAGAAAAAAGAAAAGTTCAAACGACAGAACTTAAAGAAAAAAATAAAGCACCAAGAATTATTGCTGGAATTGTTGCAGCATGTGTATGTATGGGACTAGTTTTTGTTCAAAAAACAACTTCTTCGACTAAAAAATATGCAGGACAAACTTTACATGTCTATAATGCCGGGGAGTATACGGGTGAAAATTTGCTTTCTAATTTTGAAAAACAAACGGGATGCAAAGTAGTTATGGATTTATTCGATTCGAATGAACAAATGTATATTAAAGTAGCTAATGGTGAAGCTTATGATGTTTTAATTCCAAGTGATTATATGATTGAAAGATTAAAACAAGAAAAGCTTATTCAACCATTAGATCAAGATAAAATCACTTGCTTAGAAGATATTAATGATTCTGTTAAAAATTTATCTTATGATCCGAATAATGAATATTCTGTTCCTTATTTTTGGGGAAGTGTAGGAATCGTTTATGATAAAACAAAAGTAAGTGAAAAAGATTTAAAAGAACAAGGTTTTAATATTTTCTTGAATCAAAAATATAAAGGAGACATTTATTTATACGATTCGGAACGTGATTCCTTTATGATGGCTTTAAAAGCACTTGGCTATTCTATGAATACTGATAATGAAAAAGAGCTTGCAGAAGCTTATAATTGGCTTTTAGAGTGTGTTAATACGATGTCACCAGAAATTGTAACGGATGAAATTATTGATAACATGGCACAAGCAAGAAAAGCTTTAGGACTTGTTTATTCCGGGGATGCAACCTATATTATGTCTGAAAATGAAAATATTGGTTATTACATGCCAAAAAAAGGAACAAATATTTGGTGTGATGGCATGGTTATTCCACAAAGTTCTAAAAATGTAGATTTAGCACATGAATTTATTAACTATGTATCAAGTTATGAAGCAGCTTATGGTAATTCATCTTATGTAGGGTATACTTCACCAAACACGGAAGTTATGAACGATTTAGCGCAAAATGACTTTAAAGGAATTAATGCTTACAATCCAATTAGAACAAATAAATATGATGAAGTCTTTAACTATAATGCTGAAACAAGAAAGGTAATGGCTAATTATTGGGCTAAAGTAAAAATCGCAGCCTCTAATGCTAAAAGTGAATAATAAAAGTTCTATGAGAGTTTTCTCATAGAATTTTTTTTAAAAAAATAAAATCAAAAAAATGATGAATATACGTATAAAATTTTAAATCCATAAAAAATAGATTGTAAAAAATTATAAAAAACTATTGCAAAAAATTTTTTTATAGCATATAATAATGGGGCAGCGTGATAAGAGACGCGAAACAAAATAAAGAAGTGGTTCCTTGGCCAAGTTGGTAAGGCAACAGACTGCAACTCTGTCATCATCGGTT
>OGCN01000524.1_pt1 | contig 61357 bp, 68 predicted proteins | sample 1570181 | NCBI WGS metagenome assembly OGCN01 (sample SAMEA4370584, study PRJEB24528) | human gut metagenome | reverse complement strand
AACTTTCAAGGAGCTGGTCTGCTCATATTTTTCCGAAGAACAATTTACGCTATCCCTTTGCAAAATCTCCTTGCCAAAGTAGGTGTTCTTTGTTATTATTAATTAGCGAAAAAATAAGTCCAAAGGCCTTCTTTGGCAAGGGAATCAGTCAGAGTCAATCTCTGGCTTTTTCTATGTAAAGAGCTATGCTCTTACATACCAAACTTTATTTTGTTTTATCTACGCCAAGCACCTTATATAAAGGATTCAACTGGTCTTTCACCTCATCTGCAATCTTATCGATATCCAAATGCGCTATCATACCATTACTCTTAATTCCCTTATAATAAATTTTATTGGCTTGCTTGTACAAACGCTGCAGTTTGTCATATCCGTTTTTTCCGGATACTTTTGTATTTTTAGCCAACCTTAAGAATTTCAAAATCCCTTCAAGATCATATAAAAACCAATCTTCAATTGACCTTTTCGCCTGCACATGTATGACTTTCTTAGCTCCATTAGCCTCAAGTTCTTTCTTGACTTCATTCCACTTTATCGGTGGTTTAGAAGCGAACTCAAAAACATCTGTATCACTACATAAGACAACCGTAAATTCACAATCGTTATCATATTTAGTCTTTACCTGTTTTATAAATTTCCTAAGAGCGATATTTTTAAAGCCACCCACACCCCCTACACTTCTGTATTCGATATAGGTATCAAATTTCCCGGCAGGATGTAGTTTTCTTGCATTAGCAATTACCTGTTTATAAAACTCAACCTCTGTATCTCCCTCTACAAAAAGCACAAGACATTTACTCATTAGTATCACACTCCAAATAATCACTTATATTGCTCTCGGAATCTGCAAGCAACGAGAATAAATAGTCTCCCATGCTCATATTAAACCCAGCAGCATCATTTTCTAATTGTTTCTGTCCTGACTTTCTAAATGTAAAGAATTCAGCCACTCCAGCTTTTCTATTCATGCCAACATGAATCCATGAAGGGTTAAGATAACTAATAATATATGGTGAATGGCTTGTTATGATAACCTTGCAATCGTCCAACAATTGGCTAATAATCTGGATATATGCTTGGAACAAGCTGGGATGTATTGAGTTTTCCGGCTCCTCAATCGCTATCAGTGAAATATTGCTAACACTGGACACAATTATCTTGGTCAAAATCATAAAAACTCGCTTTGCTCCATCGGACATCATCGAAAAGTTTACCGGGTTAGCCAAGTTCTTCTCTTTTACAAATAATACATAAACGATATCTGTAAAGATGAAAGGGGCATCCTCAGGAAGTTGATTTTCCGTCTCAGCCTTCAATTGGAAATTCTTAACAATAACATCCTCAATATCAGGAAACAACTGAGAATATACATCTTTTAAAAGTTCAAACTTATCAGGGCGCTGCCTTTTTAAGTTATAAATAACGCGTGGCAAATTATTTGCACTTATCATCTCATCCTCAAAGCCTTTACGAATAATAGGATCTGGTCGATAAAAGCTTTTTGCATCCAGATTATTTTCCATGTATATTTTCATTCCATTAAGTTTTGTAACAATCTCAGCATAATAAAGTTCATCATAAGCTCTCAACTTATTGACAATCAATTCAGCATCCTCAACCTTAATTTTTGAAGAACACCTTCCTGTCTCCGAACTCTTATATAATGCCGTGTCAGCAGTTCGATTGATTAGTTGTGTAAACTTTTGTCCCTTTTCATTGAGCTTTATCTTTAAAATCTCTGATACTATTCTTGGTTCTTTATCTTCGTTATCTTTCCATTCAAACTCAAAACCATATTGAATAATATACTCCTCCTCGTTGACATCAGTAGACACTTCCATCTCATATCTATAATTTCTTCCAATCATACTACAATTAATAGGAATCAGACTGGAATTAGACATCAAGTCTTTTTTATCTTCTATAGAAGCCTTGATAAAGTCTATTCCAAAATCAATACCTGAAAGCACATTTGATTTCCCAAAATTATTTAACGCAACAAGTGCCGTAATATTATCAAACGATATTTTAACATTTGATAAATTCTTAAATCCATCAATTAAAACAGCCTGTATTTTCATATCAACACAACCTTCCTTTGTCATCCTGTACATACAATACCACCTTTTTAATTTTAACGCAATAGTTTTTTTCTTTTTATTTTTATACCCATATTATATTCATGTTTTTCTCTTTTTATACGCAATTTTATTTTGCATTTCTTTACTCATTGTCGTTTCTATACAAAAAAGAAGGCTTCTCACAACCTTCTTAGAAAATACTATATTTTTAAACCATTATTATAATTAACCCCAGTGGTCATGTTAGGGCATGCTGCATATTGGTATATTGCATACTAACAAAAATTATAATTTGCTACTGTATTATAGCGAACAGCAGTTTTTAAACAATAAATTTTCGCTCACAAATTGACAACCATATTTCAGACAAAAAGTGCAATTTTATTGATAATTTCAAAGAAGCTAAAAATCTCTCATCAAAAATCGCCGTAAGTCCTGTATTTACGGTCTTTCCAACCACATGGTCGTTTTTGGCACCGATACAGGTACAGAAGAACTGGCTCATTGATGTTATATGTGCAGGGAATGAAATAGAAAAATCAGCTTTGAGTGCATATTGCATTTGATTTTTGCATATGCTATAATGCCGATAGGCAAAGAGATAGGATAAGTCCATATTGGACGACAAAACGAAAACCCGAAAGTGTACCAGACTTTCGGGTTTTCTATTCCTGTTTTGGGTGTGGAAAGGCTTAATTCCACAGGCTGGTTACCGACTATTCGTCACCGTCCAACCATTTGATGATGTAGTGGCAAACTACACCAGCCATAACGGCAACTAAAAACGATAGAATAAATTCCATATTAGACACCTCCCTTCCGTACCGGTCTAGGAGGCGGTAACAAAATTATTCTATCATATTTTGATCGGCTATTCTATAAATATCTAAAAACAATATTGTATTCACAAATCAGAGTGCATATTGCATTTGATTTTTGCATATGCTATAATGCCGATAGGCAAAAAGAAATGATGTTTCTATCACGGAAGCACCAACAAAAGCCCCACAGACTGCCATCTGTGGGGCTTTCTTGTTTCATTACGGCGAAACCACACCGAGGCTAGTTGTCATTATTTATCGCCATCTAACCATTTGATGATGTAGTGGCAAACTACACCAGCCATAACAGCAATAAAAAAAGAAATGATGTTTTCTAACACGTTCACACCCCCTTTCCGTTGCCGGATTGGGTATGACAACAATACTATTTTACCACATCTGCCATGTCTATGCGACAAACTTCTTATTCACATATCCCACCTTTCCTTTATACCGAACTTTTGTATACCAGCCTTTTGTATACAAGACTTCGACGGTTGCACCGTTTGAAATTCTTAAATAACTTCCGGTCAGTTTGGATTTGGCTTTCCAAAGCAAAAGCCCTTTTTCGCGCTTCACTTTCTTTTTCCACGTTTTCTTGAATGCATCTGGTGTTGCGTACATTGATTTTAACTGCGAAGTCGTACTTCCCCACTTTGTCAGATAGAAATGAGGGGTATCAACAATAGAAGTCCAGTCACCGCCCCAGCCAAGACCGATCTTTTTTGCAATAACAGCTACCTTTTTAATCGTAGCGGTGTCATACAGCAGTTTACTGTCATTGATTGCAATGTCAAAAGCAATTCCCCACATATGCTGGCTGGAATAAGTGCTGCCTTTGGCATTCGTTACAATCTTACCCGGCTTCGTTCTTCCCTTCGCATAAAGCGAATCCTGATACTCCTTGCTTCTAAAACCCTCTGTAATAATCAGATAAAGCCCTTTTTTCGCACATTTCTTTAATAAAATACCGAGCCTGTAATCAAGCCACGGATGCAGCTTTGTTCTGTCAATTCGTACATCATGTTTTTTCTTCATAATCTGTTTCCTCGCTTTCCTTATTCATCCTCGCATCCTACTTCCGGAATACCGGCTACAGATGTCAAAATACTGATCACACCGGCTACAACTGCTGATGAAAAAGCAACTTTCCAGTCTACTGTTGCGATCGTGCTGCCAACAGCGATCAAAGATACCGCAGTCTGTGCCATCGTCTTTACTGCTCTGATACCGGCTTTCTTTGCCCATTCCCTCGTGCTTACACTTACTTTAAATACACAATTCTGAAACATAAAATCATCCTTTCTTTTCTAAATCTTCAATCCTATGATTTGCTACTTTGATATCCTCGGAATTTAACGCTACATGCTTTTCTAACTGATATACCCGGTCAATTACCTGGTTATGTACATCCTGCTTTTTCTCAAGCTGTTCTAACCGATACGCTACCAGTGCCGTTGATTTCTTATTTGCAAAATATGCACCGGACGCTGTCCCGATCATAGAAATAATTGCTATTATGATTTCTATTACATAATTCTCCATGACAATACTCCTTGCTTATTCTTTCATGCATAATGCAGCTACACAACGCATCTGGCTCAAACTAAGCGGATCATATTTCGCATCCTCATAATCCAATGTCTCTTCCGGCAAATAGAAAAGATCGACTTCAACGGTAAAACCAAGCAGCTCTACCAATTCTTGTTCATATTCACCGGCATATTGTTCTTTGACTTTCGGAAGTCCGTTTGCTTCCCGGCAAATGTGACCGGAAGCATCTTTTTCAAGCTTTCCTTCCTTGTCGTAACTTTGATTCAGCTTCTCTAACTCCTGCTCATAAAAAACCACCTCCTCTCTTAACGTCCTTAAGTTGCGCATAATAATATAGGCAAGCCTTTGCGGTAATCGCTTCTGCTCTAATGACTTTGCTTCCGAAATAATCTGCAGCATTTCATAATTTGTCATTTCTTTCTTTGTTTTTTTCTTCAGTTCGTTATTCATAGCGGATAACCTCCTTTTACATATCTTCTGTTTTCTTTTCCAATGCACAGATCCGCTTTTGCATCTTCTGGCAATAACATACCAAAGGCATGATAAATTCATCGTAACGCAGGTAATAATCCGGCTCAGATGTCTCATCACGCTCTCTATAATACATACCATCACTATCCTGCATTTCCTGATAAGGGTACTCTTTTACAATTCCCCCAAAATCCTGTGTTGTCATTCCCATTGACACAATAAGATCTTCCACATCCTGGGCAATCGCACCATAATGTGTCCGGTCAGATGTTCCGTCCAAATACTTATAAGAAGATGGCTCTAAACCATTGATCAGCTTCTCGGCAAATGTATCGCTGATCGGTTCAATGTCCTTTTTCTTACGGCGATCGGATGAATTGGCAACACCTGAGCCACCCTGAAAAAGATTAACCGCATACATAGAACCAAACTGATTGCCCGATGTACCAACCGTTCCCACACCGGTGCCGGATGGAATCAGCTCAAAGCTGTTACTATATTGATGATATAAAAGATGCGGATAACCAAACGAACCAATTGTTACATGACCTAAAGAATTCGACTCGGTAAAGATCATATTCCCGACTTTGCATTGGCTTGATATTGTTGCGTTGGATGCTAATACTTTCGACACATCCAAAGTTGATGTCGTTGTCCCGGATGGCATATAAAGTTGTCCTGTAATCGTATTCTTGCTATCCACAAGAAAAAGTCCAAGATCTTCATTCGTTCCCGGATAACCATAAACCAGTCTTCTTGCACTTCCCATTCCAATATCGATATAGCTTGCACGCAACCCAAGGCTATAATCACCTGATTGAACCGACACGCCTGTCCATGCAGTTTTTTCACTTGTAATGTTAATTGCTCCAGATGCAATATTTACCTGATTTTTTCCATCGGAGCAAAGAATTGTTCCGCTTTTCAGATTAATATATGATCCGGATGTATACTGACGGATACCATCCTTAGAGATAAAGATTCCGGACTTGGCAGATGTCATACTGCTTGTTCCGCTATAGATAGAGGAAGAAGTTAATGTCATGCCGCCAATCTTAGCACTGACTGCTGACAGATCATCTACTTTAAGCTTATCTGCCGTGATCGACCCGGTTGCTATCTTTTCAGCTGTAATCGCGCCGGCTTTGATCGTACCTGCATCAACCGCACCGGCTGCTATCTTAGCTGTTGTAATCGCACCGGCTGCAATCTTATCAGTCGTAATACAATTCGCTGCAAGTTCATTCGCTGTAATCGTCTTAGCCGCAATCTCATTGGCTGTGATTGCATTTGCCACAATCTTGTCTGCTGTGATTGAGCGCTCTGTCAGAAAGTCACCATCCAGATGATTCACTTCCTTTGATACCAGTTCGCCACTGTTATTTAATGCATAAACTAATGACTTGTCAGAGCCGACCAGTTCCAAACGCTCTACGGAAAGTATGCCTGTCGTGATCTTATTTGCCGTCAACTCTACGATCTTAGCGGACGTAATCGATCCGTCTGCGATCTGAGCTGTATTTACTGCTTCTTTTGCGATCAACGCTGTTGTAATTGCTGCGTTGGCAATCTGGGCTGTCGTGATCGTTGCATTGGCAATCTGGGCATTTGTAATCGCTGCATTGGCAATCTTAGCTGTCGTAATTGCGGCATCCGCTATCTTCGCTGTCGTAATCGCGGCATTCCCGATCTTCGCTGTCGTAATCGCGGCATCTTCTATCTTGGCTGTTGCGATTGCGGCATCCTCTATCTTTGCCATTGTAATTGCCGCATCTTCTATCTGGGCTGTCGTAATTGCCGCATCTTGAATCTTGGCTGTCGTGATCGCGGCATCCGCTATCTTCGCTGTCGTAATCGCGGCATTCCCGATCTTAGCTGTCGTAATACATGCATCCTTGATATTTGCCAGGTCGATATCTGCTTTCTTTGCCGTCAGATTACTAATATCCGCATAAATGGCTTTGATATCCCCGGCAACCAAATTATCTACACGAAGGTTTGCTGCATTGATCCCATTTAAAAAGACAGTATTCGCTGTCGCTATACTGTCTTTCAAACTTGATATATCTGCTGTTGTTACAGTCACGGCATTTGAAGTTGCTGTACTGCTTTCTCCGATCGTAAAAGTATCGTTTGCCGGGTTTTCAATGCAAAGCGTCTTTTGCGTTACTTTCAAAAGAAGCCTGTCCGCATTCAGAACAGGTGCATTGACATAATACCTGCCACGCACTTTAATCTTTGGCAGCGAATGATCTAACAAAAAGTTATCAAACGCTGTGATATTATAATTTGCAATCGGATATTGGTACTTTGTAAGATACTGCACCGCCTGATTGTATAACTCCTGCGGTGTTTCGACTTCTTCAAAAAGAACCGTCTTTGATATAATCCCGTATTTTGCTGCCGAATCAGCCGTCAGATCAAGCTTTCCGTTATTTACGGAACTGATATTAACCCGTTCTAAGTTATCTTCATCGGTATACAACTTTGCACCATATGGAATAATATTGGTACACAGATTAGAGACATCGGTATCACTTGAATAGGATATCAGGTTATCTCCGATCGTAATCGGGTTATCATATATTTCAGCCGGCTCTGCAGAAAGTCCAAGCATGATCATCCGATAGTACCGGTCATAATCTGTCGAAGGATATTCATCTTCGTAGGATATGATCTCTTTGATATAAAGCTCACATCCATATGCCGTTACCAGATTCATCACGGTATCATACGTAGATGCACCTTCTAAAGTAACCGGATCGATCGTAATCGCCCGCGCTGTATCATCAATCGCATTCTGATCAAACTTAAATCTGTCATCTGTTCTTCCATTCGGGCTCCAAAGCTCTAGCAAATAAACCAAAACCGATGTGAGATACGGATAACTGATCGTCGTTACACCTGTTGCACCGTCTTTTAAAAATCCCAGACAGCTTTCACAGATGACTTTCTTATAAATCTCACCCGATGATGACATCGTTACATTGATCCTAAGCACACGCCCCCAGAATTCAATCGTTCCGTCTATCGAATCAACGCACTCAATACGTGTCTTATACTCCTGGATCTGATCATATCCCGGATTATCCGGATAAATATTAAACTCCAACGAATCAATCGCATTAATTCCCTGATTGATCGTTCCTGTGATCTTTTGTTCTTCATGAGAGGAATTTGTATCATGGATCACAATCGGTTCTTCTTTCTCATTACAAAGAGTCACCTGCATCAGATCACCTCCTCTGTCCTATTTGTTGTTGCAGAAAAATACGTCTTATACGGATCTGCTTTCAAAGTAGCCGTACATTTCATAACCTTTTCCGTACTCTCCGAAAAGTCCAATGATGAAACATATGCATTATAGATATACAAGCCTACCCTGGCTTTATCGCCCGCCGCAACATCCATAGAATCTGTAAAGGGACATTTTGTATTGATATTTAAAAGCCACCTTTCCGTATCCGTCATACTTTTGTGTACTTCTTTTAAAGAAGTACAGCGTTTCCAGAATTTTACCGTGATCGTGCGGTCATCATATGTTTTCGTTCCTAAAACATCATCCATATCAACGGTTGAATTCCGAAACGGAATGGTTATTTCCGTCTTTCGAGGAACAGGAGCTCCGATCTTTACCTCTTCTATCGTTACTCCCAGTCTTTCCGTGAATGATATCTGACCAATGGTAACATCATGCATTATCTTACTAACCCCCTTTGTCTTAATTGGATATCTGCTCCTTGCAAAAGATCAATCTGCCGATACACGGCACTTCCGATCAGCCGGCTGTCAATGTAAAGATTAAGCTGCGAACTGTCTTTGGCTGCAACTGCCGTATCCGGTGTCACAACCGATGTCCCCTGTACTGCCGGAGAGTCTACTGTCTTAGGCAAAGCATCCGTAATAATCTGCGACAAACCCTCTGTTTCTTTGGTCAAACCGATGGCAAAGCCGGCGCCTGTATATCCACCCAGCTCTGCCATCACTCTGGATGGTGAATGAATCCCCAGATTTTTTTTGATCTGTGAAACCGTCTGCCCGGTCATTTGTGCGATTGCTGCAACGACCGAATTATTCCCTTTCGTAATTCCTTTTGCAAAACCCTCTGCTGTGTTTTTGCCTAACTCTTTCATCTGCTTTGCTAAATTCTTTTGGAATGCTTTTAACTTTTTCTTTGTACTTTTTTTCAATTTTTCTAATTGGTTGTTATAACCGGTAATCTGTTTGCTGTATGACGCAATCTGCTGATTCGTAGTTGCGGTTAAGCTGCTGTTCTCCTTCTCGGCTTCCTTTCTTGCAATCGCATTTCTTTGATTGTAATATTCCTGATAACGCATCAACTGCTCCTGTGTCATTCCGGCAAGCGTTGAGACATCTCCTGCCGAAGATACTCCTGCTGATTCGAGATCCTTGATCAGATCACTTGAAAGCCCTCTACTCCTAAGCTGTTCCATATTCGACTGCCACTTTGCGATCATGTCATATTGAGAAGCCATATTTGCAATCAGACCTTCTGCATTGTTTGTCTTAGAGGTACCGGCTTTACTAAAAAGTCCCCATGTACCGGAAATACTGCTTTGCGTATCCTGAATCGACTGCTCTAAATCCTTGCGAAGCTGTGTAATCTCGTCCTTTGCTGACTGAATATTTTCTTTGTACTCCTTTACTTTGTCATTAAAAGAAGAGCGCAGATTCGTAATATAGTCTTTCTTTTGTGTCAAAAGGTCATTTCTTGCCTGGTAGTAATTCTTTAATGCTTCGGTATGCGCCGAAGTTCCTTTCTTCGTAGCTTTTACAACACCCTGCCAATACTTTGTTATCGTCCCCTGACTATAGCCTTTTCCATAGTTTCTAAGCTCTTTCATCTCGATCAGGTTTTGTACCTTTGTATTCAGGATCTCACCAAGCTCATTCGCTGTCTTTTTCAAGTTTCCTTTCTTGCTTTCAATACCTTTGATCAAACCTTCTACCGTATATACACCGGACTTTTGAAACTTTCTGGATGGCGAACGGATATCGAGCTTTTTACGAAATGCTTTATCAATGTCCGATGCACATTTCTGATATGCTTCGATCACTTCCGGCTTCTTCTTATCAACACCTTTGATCAGACCTGCCAAACTGTTGACACCGACATTTTGCATCAGCTTTTCTAACTTTTCATTGCTCTTTTGGATCTGCTGCAAAGATGCTTCTCCACCCTTTTGATACGTGTTTTTCATCTTGTCTGTGATCTTAATACCGGCTTTTTTTAACTTGTCCTGCTGTTTATCAGACGCTTTGGCAATCTGACCATTGATCTTATCATAGGCTGTTCCGACATCCATCGTTCCATCCTTCAAGCCTTTGGTAATGTATGTCGGAATCGCTATTCCCGACTTTCGTGCTTCCTTTGTCAAAGCCTGTAACTTCTTTGTGATCGCATCCTTAATGGATTTCGTTGCACCTTCCGGTGATTTAGATCCATTCTTTAAGCCTTTTGTCAGTCCTGCCGGAATATCCGTTCCGGTCTTCTTTGCAATCTTAACGACATGATCAAAACTTTTCTTCGTAGAAGCAGACAGCTTGCCATTGGTCGCATTGATATCCTGCTCTGCTTTCTTAAATGCTGCTGAAACGGAAGTATATTGTTTTGACGTACTTTTGGTAGTGGAAGAATGCTTTTTGACACTTTTCGTACTGTTGCTTGTTTCTTTCTCTAATTTTTCTTCTGCTTCTTTGCATTTCTCAATATTTTTTTCGCATTTCTTTAATGTGTTCGTATATTCTTTTTTCTTGTTCGTTAATTCCTTTTGATTCTTTTCTTCTGTATCTTTACTATTAAGATAATAACTTTCTGCCTGAACAGCTTTTTGATACTTCTTGCTATTATTCTCATTATAATTAGGATTATTTTTATTCGCTTGTGCTTCTTTGTTAAAATCTTCCTGTGCTTTCTTTGCTTCTTTAGCAGCTTTTGCTACTCTATCTTTCGACTTTGCTATTTCATTATCTACATCACTAATATTCTTCTCTGCTTCATATTGTGCTTTATACGTTTCTTTCAAATCATCCTGTAAAGCCTGCGTCATATAAAGTTTTTTCCAATTTTCTATCTGTGATTTGATCTCACTGTTTTGCATAGACAACTGTCCGGTCTGCTCGTTATAGGCATCTGACAGCCCCGGTACTTTAGAAGACAACTGCTCTACTAACGTTTTCATCTCATTCTTTTGCTGGGTTGATTTATGCTCTATAGAATTTAGCTTCATCAAACGATCTGTCTGTTTATCTGTTGCTGAAATCTCTGCTTCTGCTGAGGATACCTGATCATCTGCAGACTTTACTGTTTGCTGTATTGACTTGTTTTTTTCATCCATCGCTGATATAGTTTCTTCAAATGCTTTTTTCTGTAATGCCTCTTCTGTTGTCATACGACTGGTGGCAGCTTTCAATGTTAGCAAACCACCTGCTAACAAAGTAACAACTGCCACTGTTGCTGACAGCGGATTGGCTAAAGACGCGATTGTCTCAAAACCACCTACAAAATCGGAAACAGCTGTTGCTACCTTAAACGTAGCATACGCAGTTGTAATAGCTGTTATTGCGGTAACCACACCCTGTGCGTGTTCTATGATCCATGTCAAACCGGTTGTTACTACATCTATTCCAGACGTTGCCAAACCCATAAGCTCTGTTTTATTTTCCTGAAGTGCTTGCCCGATCTCCGTTGCGGCATTCAAAATCCCCGGTGCCAGAGAAGCACCAATTTCTCTTTTTAATGCAGAAGATTGTTGTGTCAAACGGTCAAACTGATCATTTGTTTCGTTGAGTGAATTCAGCGTATCTTTATCCAAGACAGCCCCCATATCCTGTGCTTCTTCTCTTAGCTTTTTAATACCATCACTTCCTTGTGCGATCAAAGGGTTCAGATTCTGTGCTGATTTACCAAAGATTGTCATAGCAGTTGCATCACGCTCTGTAGCATTTTTTACATTTCCCAGTGCACCTATCACATCCCAATATACTTCTTCACTATCTCGTAAGTTTCCATTGGCATCCTTTACCGATACACCTAATTTCTTATATGCAGCCACATAAGAAGCACTCCCTTTTTGTGCCTTTGCCATCGACTTAATATTCTTTGCCATAGATCCGGTAACCGTTTCTAAAGATACATCTACCAGATCTTCCATATACTTTAATTCCTGTAATGAATCTGTCGATACCCCTGTCTGCGTTGCTAAAGTGTTGATATCATCTGCATAAAGTGCTGCTGATTTTGCAGAGCTGATTGCGGAAGAACCAAGATTAGCCAGTTTTCCAATCAATTTTTCAACCCCATTTGCAACAACATCTGCTGAAACTGCAGTTGCAAAATTCATAAAATGTTCATTCGATTTTTTTACTGTTTTCCCAAACTTGTCAATCGAAGTTGCACATTTTTTAGAGCTTAAAGTTGCCTCATCAAGATATTTGCGATTAGCCTTCATATTTCGATTGGCTTTTGATACCTGTGTATCCGCACTCACCAATTTTGTCTTCCAGTTTTCTATTCTGGCTTCTGCTCTTTTGTAGTTATCTTCTCCTTTTTTTATCGCATCAGCTAACTCTTTTACTGTTTTTTCCTGCTTCTTAATTTCTGTATCTGTAGTCGTAGAAGAATGCTTCATTCGGTCTAATTCACTTGTTGCAGAAGAATATTCGGTCTTTAACTTAGACAGATTAACCCCCAGCTTCTCATATACCCCCTGTGCATGCTGCATAGCACTATTAATTGCCTCAACCTTAGACTTTTGTACTTCATGTATATCTGATAAAACCTTTTGTTTTTCCTGTAAAGCATTTAAGCTATTAGCATTTTCTACATACTTTTCTTTTACTGCACTTAACTCTGTCCTTAAAGCACTAAGTTTTTTATTACACCCTGTCACTGCATCTTTAAAATCTTTCTCCCCATCCAATACAATGGATGCCCCAATCTTTGCCTTATTTGCCATAGTGATATCTCCTTTCTTTACGAATCTATTCTTAATACCATAAGCATTTTTTCCTACAAAAAAGTGCAACGCCAGCGCGTTGCACTGCAAGAATCACTTCGTGATTCTTGTTGATATTCCACTACTGCACGAGCATTTTCCTATTCCACAAAAAAAGAACACCCTTACGAATGTTCTTTTGCCTCTTTAAATTTAAAATCTGCTATATCTGAAACACATCTTTTAACAAAATATTATATTAGTTGTCGTACCATTTTTTATGATTTTCTTTTCTATATTTTTTACAGTCAATCACTGTAGCAATTAAGAAAAACGCGTGCAGTAAAAGCATATATCCAAAACAAAACCCAAATATACCTTTATGATCATATATAAACATCATACCCCATATGAACGTAAAAATCGTATATTTTATTTTCTCCAGAAAATAAGCTGTATTATCCATTTCCCGTTTCCTACGCTCTGCCGGTTCATCTAATTTTCTTTTTACTCTCCAATATAGCTCTTCTTCATGCGTCTCTTCATATTCCTCATATTCCATCTTCCAAGCTTTATGTGCTTTAACCTGCTTTATAATAAATAAAACCAACTGCCTGATTCCATATATAATCGGACAAGCTATCACAATCGCATAAAATATTGCTGCAGATACTCCCATTATCCATCACTCCTTTTATTTATTCACGTTTTTTTACTTATATATCTCTCGTGCTTCTCTACATATAACGATGTCTAAAATCAGCTAATGCACTCTTTGCTTGGGCAATATCCAACTCTGCCAAATCAAGCATTGTTTCGAGTTCTTTTATGTCCTCTTTTTTACTTTGCAATTTTTCATTGTTTTCTTTTTCATTTTCTGTATCATCCATCATCAGCTCTATCAACTCTTCATAATCATCTTTCGCTTCCTCTACTCCCCTTTCTTCTCCATCAGCTTTTGAATCCCTCTGCTGACAGCCTCCGTTCTGGTAACCTTTTCCCTTTTACAATATTCCTCCAACAGCTCCTTATCACCATCACTTAAGCGTATACTAAGCTTTGTTCTTCTAGGATTATCTGAAGGTCTCCCCATCTTTGCCATATGCCATCCTCCCTTGTTCTAAACTATATTTATATTATATAGTCTTTGTCGGACATATGTCAATTGTTTTTCCCAATTTTTTACTAAAATTCAATCGGTTTTTCCTCACGTTCCATTGCCTTTTGCATGCCACGATATGTTTTCTTTGCTGCATACAACATATTCTCAAGGTCAAAGACATTTTGATATTCACGATAAAGGTCTGTAAATTCACCAAAGGATAAGAGCTCTGCTTCACTCATGGAAAAACCGAGTCGGTTCATGGCTACAAATCTACACCAGGGGATATTTAGCCTGACATCCTCTGGCTCATCTAGTTTTTTTGGATATTCTCTTCATTATCCGGCTTCATGCTCTTTATATATATATCGAATACGCGTAGTGCCAGGTTTAAATAATCTCCTGCTGCACATAAAATCTTTTCTGCTTCTATTTTTTCTCCTGTTAAAAAAGCTCCTTCCTCCAGGAATAGCTTTGCTGTGTCAAAAACAGCCTCTATATCAATATCTTCCACATCAATCATTGCAACAAGATTTTCTTCACTTTTTTCACTTTTCTCTGTATCCCGATATGGCAGAATCTTTCTTTCAAACTTTGTAAGAGAACCATATTTCTTTTGCAGCTTCCCAAGCACACGAATACCACAACATGCATCATAACTTTGACCTTCTATCTCTAAATCATAAATTCTCATACATTTCCTCCAATATACAGGGGCAGACCAAATAATCTGCCCCATTTACATTTACTAAACTTGTTACTTCACTTTTCTGTTGCCAGTTGATCAGATCATACCGGTATATCTGGCTTACGCAGCTTCCTGTGGAGTAAAAAGAGCTTCCAAAACTTTCTTTGCTTCTTCAAGTGATTCCGTGATCACGCGGACCTTATACTCTCCGTCAACCGGATACAACGTACCTTCTACGGTTGGCTTTGTGTATTCTGTCTTATCTTCGGCACTCTTAGCTTCTTCATCACCCATCACAAATTTTACTTTCGGATAGAATGTCACACGATACTTACCGCCATTTTTCTTTGTGATGAAACCAAAGCCTTCATAAACCGGCTCATCATCGGTACGTGATACCATCTTCTGATATGTCTTTTCGCCAACTTTCATCTCTTCCAGTGTAGCACCCAGAATCGGAGCAAATACCGTCTCGTCATCATCATCTACAGTCAATGCCAGCTTACCACCGGTAACCGATGTATCGCTGTCCTTTAACTCATTGTCTGCATACAGCTTTGCATCATTACGATCCAATGTCTCCTTGAATTCGATCGCACCTGCCATCTTTCCCGGCGCTGCATATTCTCCTGTCTTTTCATCTCTTTTTGCGTGCATAAATGTACTTAATCCTGTGTTTGCCATAACTTTTCAACCTCCTGTTTGATACTGGTTTCCAGACAGATATGTCTGGTTTCATCTTCTACTACATTCAAAGCAACAGACGGATAACCAAACTCTGCTTCAAAAAGCAAATGACGGATCTTTTGCTGATACGCCAGATAGTTTTTGTCTTTTGGCAGGAACAAATGTACCTGCACATAGACTTCATCATATTGTGGTGTATTATCCGCAAAGTCAGTCGGTGTCTCTGTTGCAATGTTATAAACGATGTACTCTTTCTTACTGCCCTTATAGACATTTTGAGCAATCTCCAAACCGATCTGCTGTAAAACAGTTGGAATTTTCAGAACTGCATCCACTAACTTTTCACCTCCCGGTTAAACACCTGTTGCATTTTGTCTGTCACTTCCGCCCTACAGCTATTTGCTGCCTTTTGCATAAATGGTCGGGCAACCTGGTGATTGTTGCCATACTCTAAGCCCAGTGCCTTAACCGGATTTGGACTTCCTTTTGCATCGTATCCAACAAAGTTGACACTGCCAATATAAGCACCTGTCTTTGTCCTTTTCGGTGGCAATATTTTAAGGGATTTCTCTAAATCTCCGGTCTGACGCTTTACGTCTTCCGATGCTGTTGAAATAACTGTCCTGACGCTGTCTTCTAATGCCTTTTGGTACGTTGGCAATGCTTCCTCTATCATCTTCGGAGCAACATCGTCCAAAATACTGTCTAAGCCCGAAAGCATATCTTCGGGAAAATCAAAATCAAAATTTGCCATTACAACTCACTTACCGATAGTTCCAGATCATATTCGTTTAACCGATATGTCTTTTCTATCTTGTACTTGGTATTCTCATAAAGCAGTCTGGTTTCTCCCTGATAATCATCTACAGCAATATGAAAAACCAGTGCCAGACGAATGCCACTTCTCATTGCTTCAAAAAACTCATTTCTTTTAACGGAATCCACGCTGCAAAAGACCTCTCTTTGACAGCTTTGTGTCTCTTCCTCTTCGATCAGAAACCCGGCTGCGTCTCGCTTTTCCTGCGTCTCTTCTAACAAATACAAGACCTCATTGCGTGACTTCATTTGTATACTCACCGCCTAACGACAGAAAATCCCGTAACCCTTCATATGCTCTTTCAAAACGTTCGCCCTTCCCATCGAAATCAAACTGCCACTTGCAATACAGCTCACAGGCTTTCTGGATCAGTTTGTCCTCCGGTTCCCTGCACGCCTTTGATGGAGAAATGCCCACTCCTTGAAGCAGGAGCAGGCAGGTTACAATATTTTCTTCAATCTCTTCATCCAGAGAGTCATGCCGGATACGAAGTGTCTTCTTAATCTTCTCACCCAGTTGCGTCATTAACTTCCTCCCTGATTATCTAAAAAACGAGCAATTAACTGTGTTTTGTTACCGCTGATACTATATCCACGTTCGGATGCAAGCGTGTTAATCTGTGCGATCGTCATAGCTTGCAATTCATCCTCCGTGTATTTTTTCGTATCAGCGTCTATGCGTTTTTTACCTGCATGATCGTCAGCGAATTGGTATCGATCACTTTACCGTCTGCTAACATAATGGCTTTCGTCATCTGATCATCTGTCTCATGATCCTCGTATTTCTTAACCGTAACGTTCAGATTTGTGTTAAGCATATAATCTTCCATGTTGAAGATAAATGCGATCGTTGTATCTTCTTCTACCGATGCCGTCCAGCTTGGTACATACTGACAGAAGTTGACCTTGCGACCAAGGATCGTATGCTCCGGTCTTCCATCAATCCCTACGTTAGTACGTGCGATCGGCTGACCATTGCTGTCAGTCATACCAACGATCTGATTGTAGAATGTATTCTTAGACATATACCATTCTGCACCATTTTCGTATGCTTCCGGCAGAGCTGCTTCCATTGCACACAGATTTTTATAAGTGATGGCTGCACCCTTTTTCAAGCTGACAACCTGATCTTCTTGTGCACTTTCCGTCAGAATGCCCTTTGGTTCATTTGATCCGTCTCCTTTGATGATCGCTTCTTCCAAAGCTTTCACCATAGCGTCGGCAACATTCTTAGACAATGTCTGTTCAAAGATCTCTAATGTCATCGTGTCGGTCGCAATTCCTACCGCTACGACACATCTTAACTTAAAGTAGTTAAATGTGATCGATCCTAATGCCTTTTTCTGCTTATCAGACGTTCCATGCTCTGTCGTCCATGTGGCAACCGGCTTTGCGACAGAAGTAGGAACAGTAACACCACCCTTGTAAAAGGTTCTTGTGACTTTGTTCAGAATGGTTCCAACCAGTTCCATCTTCTCCACGATACGCTCAATGATCGTATTTGGAATAACGGCACCGACATCGCCACTCGATGTCACCTCTGACTGGTTTTTAAACTGTGCCGGGATCGCTTCACCTTTCAGAACATAGTTCATAAAAGCCATGCGATATTCCTTATCATCTGCATTCTCATTTTCAAACGATACTGCTGCCATGCTGCCATCAGGCGCACTCATGGTATCCGTTACTCCCTGCGGTACAACTGCTGCCCCGCGAAGTGCTGTCATTTCAGCCTGCTGTTGTACAAAATCCTTGTACTCATTGTCAAACGTTTCAACATCTTCTTTCTTTGCTTTGTACTCTTCAAGCTTTCCCTCATTCAAAAGGTTCTCTGCTTCATCGAGCATTCCGTTTCTGTAAGCTACATAGTCTGCATGACCTGTAAACTTTAAAAAAACATTCATAAATTTCATAATACGTCTCCCTTCATTCTCATAAGTTTTAATTGTTCTTTTGCGACCAGAATTTCCTGTTCTTTGTCTGTCATATCCGGTGTCGGATTCCGACACAAGAACATATTTCTGATCTTCTGCTTCGCTTCATCGGAAAGAATATTTCCAAAAGAGCCATTTATGGTAAACGGTGCTTTTGCACCACTTTCCCCTATAATCTCATCCACAAAGCCTTTTTCTTTGGCGGTGGCTGCATCCATCCAGGTCTCCCGATCCATAAGATCTAAAAGCTCTGTCTCGGAAAGCCCGGTCTTTTGCCTGTATAAGTTCGAGATGGCTTTATTTGCCGTCTGTAAGATCATTGACTGCTGTTCCATCGCATGATAATCCCCGGAAGCACCGCTTGACACGTTGTGTATCATATACATCGTGCTTGGATAGGCGCGAACCTTTCCGGCTCCACAGGCTACGATCGTGGCAGCACTTCCGCAAAAACCGCTAATATCAGCCGTCGTCTGCCCTTTATATGCTCCCAGTTCATATGCCATTTCATTTCCTGCCATAACATCCCCGCCACCGGAGCTGATCACAACAACGACATCTTCACCATTTGCATCAGCAAGCCCTTTTCGGATATCTGCCGGACACACCGCATCCAATCCCACAAAATCATAGAGCCACTTATCATCATCACTGACAATCGTTCCTTTCAGATCAATACTTGGCATTATCATTCACTTCCTTCCTTTTGATCGGTGTCGGATTCCGACACCTTTGCCGTATCAAGTCGTCTGACTAACACATCCCCACCATCTACAGGTGCAAGATTCAGATAATAACGTACTTCGTTTGGTGTCATAATTCCTCTGTCTACAAACTGCACCAGATTCAGTTTCGTTGTCATACTTGCAAAAGTCAGGTTAGATGCTTCAAACATGATCTTGTTGCCATAGCTTCGCTGTGTTCTGGTAAAAAGTTTCCGGGTGTATTCGCCCGCCATCTGACACGCTATCGGCTCGATGCAGGATTCGTAGTACGAGATCCATTCATCTTCTGTATAAGAAGAGGTCACAATCTTTTTATTCGTGTTGAAAAAGGCATACACCCTTTCCACGGTTCTGTCCGACTGTGCTGCATTTGGTACAAAGTCATTCGGCTGAATCTGCTTTGCTTCTCCTTTTGCATCTGTGGCAGCCACACCAAAAGACTGCGTTTTCATGCTCAAAAAGTTCTCTGCAAATTCCTTTGCCCGTCCCTTTAAATCTTCCGGTCGTAACGACTGTGTAAACTTCAAAAGCCAGCGGATTGCAGCGCCATTCTTGATCGCATTAACAATTCCCTGATCCGATGTCGTTACAATGTTCATAAGATTTGCCAAAGCTTTGCCGGGTGGATCTCCAAAAAGATCGTTTTCGGAATAATCTTCACGAATATGAATAACCTCCGAATACGGAAAGACCGCATTCTTTCCATTCTGAAAATAAAACCGCAAATACAGCTCCTGCTTGTCATAGCGTGCTTCTACGGTTACTGCCGGAATCGGGTACAAACCACACGGAACACCAAAGGCATCCCTGAGGATCAGAATAAATGCATTGTGATTTAATGCTAACTGGTTTGCGACCTTCTCCTGAAGCATCTGCCCGGTCATATATTGGTTCGGTTCTTCTAACAAAAAACGGATGTTGACAAGAGGATTGACATCAATCTTTCTTGCTCCATCCGTTTCTGTTTCTCTAATATGTTTGGCGATCAGTTTACCGATCGCTTTGGTCTTTGGTCGAATGCACGCCCGTACAATATCGGACCAGTACAGGTTTCCGTTCCATGCATAGAAGCCATTGCCGACATCTACCACCATATGGAACACATCCCGTTCCCTTGCATTTTGTAACTTTTGAAAAATGCCCATTCCTTCCATTCCTCCTAAATCAATGACTGATATTCTTCCAGATGATTTTCTAACACCACATAAGCGTCAAGCAGTCCTGCCAGACCGTCAATTCTTCTTGTCGGACTGTTGCCCTTACATGGCTGGATGTTATTATTCTTATCAATATCTACTGCTGTATTTGCAAGACACCATTTCAGGATCGGATTGTTCTGATATACAATCCTCTTTGCTGCCAGATCGGCACCGAGATTCTTCATCGGAGACGACAGCGTTTTCTTTCCCTGAATTACCGCCTCCATCGTATCGGCGCCGAATGTATTCTTCATATCTTCCACAAAATATGTCGCACTCCACGAATCATATCCATCCTTGAAAAGATAGATATCATACTTTTCCTGCATCTCCTGATACCATTCCACAACATGCTTATAATGCACTTTGTTACCGGGACAGGTACGAAGCCAGCCTTGCTCGAGCCAGAGATCATATGGGATCTTATCCTCACGTACTCTCTGTTCCAACAGATCTTCCGGCAGCCAATACATCTGCTCCACATAAATGTGCTTATCATCCGGCACCATAAAAAGCAGTGTGGCATTGGTCAGATCGGTTGTTGAAGAAAGGTCATTGCCGCCAATTCCATACTTCGGACAAAGCTTTTTGATATCAAAAGTTGCGGTATTATCCAAATCTTCAAACGTCATCCATGATTCGCTGGAAGTCTCCCTGATATTAAACTCTTTACAGACAAGGTTCTTGACAAGCATCGGATTATTTAATGCTTTCTTGACCTTTGCTCTAAGCGTATCCAGGTTCTTGATCGTACCTAATCCGGGATTGGCTTTATACCAGTTTTCTTCCTGCGTCCATTCTTTCCTGTTATCTAACTCATACAAAAATGGGAAGAAATGTTTATCCTTGTATCCGTTTTTATCAAAAAGGCCGTTGATCACTCTCTTAGCTTCTTCGTATTTCAGATCGTATATATCTTCTCTTACTGTTCCTGCCGTAGAAGTTATATATACTAAAGGTTGCTGCCTGGCTGTCGTACCATCTGCCATAATGTCATACAGTGCCTTGCCATTCTTCCATTGGTGGATCTCATCCATCAGCACACAATGCACGTTCAGACCATCCAAAGTATCTTTGTCACTTGCAAGCGGTTTGAAACTCCCATCATTATACTGTTCACTCGAAAGCTCCCCGACAAGCGGTTTGATCCTTTTGCGAAGCTGTGGCGATTTGTTGACCATTCGCTTCGATTCTTTCCAGATGATGGATGCCTGATCTCTCTTTGTCGCTACTGCATATACTTCCGGTCCGGGTTCTCCGTCTCCAATCTGCATATACAAACCTACGATAGACGCAAGCAGTGACTTTCCATTCTTCTTGCCCACGATAAAAAGAGATTCCCGGCATTGCCGGTTTCCATTGATATCAACAAAGCCAAAGACTGCTGCCAGGTGTGCCTTTTCCCAAAGTTCCAGACGAACCGGCTGTCCTCCGGTTGCACCTTTTGAAAACTTACAAAAGTTCTCGGCAAATTCAATAATATGGTTGGCACGCTTTGGAGAATAAAAATACTCATCCGGGTTTTGAATATGCCAGACGAGATAGCGATACCATTTTTCGATCGCCTTACTTACCGTAACTTTCTTGGATTTGATCTGTGCATAATATTGCAAAATCGGATTATATTCTAACGAATATCGTCTCATATTTCATCACGCCCATCCACAAATTCATCAAAATCATCTTCCTGTGCCTTGATCTCTAACTTTTTATCCTTTGGCAGACAATCCAGCAAAATCTTCATTGCCTGCGTCTGCTTTTGGGACAGTTGCAAATAAAGCTGTGCATCCGGTGACTGTTTTGTGCCATATTGATTTTCACCATTTTTGTATTCTACGGTTGTGCCATCACGAATGATATCATCCCGCAGATCCTGCATGGTTATTGTCATAAACGCCACATCATCAATCGTTGTGAAGACCAGCTTTTTCTTATTATCGTCTATTTCCTTAAAAAGTCTTTTCAGACGTGCAACCTCTTTCTTGATCCTTTTCTTTTTCTCCAGATAGTTTGAAATGCTGTCTGATTTTTCTTCTCTTCGAAGCTCTTCGGCTTCGATTTCTTCCAGATCGACCATCTGCTTTCCTCCTTATACCACACCCCCTACAGGAACTTCCTGCGTTTCAAACCAATGGCCACCCCCGGTGCCGGGGTTTCGGTCACTCAATCCTTAAAAAGGGGGGTATTTTCGCTTATTTTTCCTATTGGATTGCCGTTTTTATCGAAAAAAACGAGCATTTTCTTCTTCCTAACCACTCCATGACCTTCCAGATCATCATGACACTGCTTGCATACATATTGCAGGTTATCAAAGGACAACGTTACATCCGGATCATGAATGTTGTTCTCGTTTAACATTTCTTTGTGATGCACGATATAGCCAAGACTGCTCTGACACAACTCGCACAATCCTCCATCTATTCCAATCCTCTGCCTGATGTAGCTGTCACGACATTTTTTCCATTGTCGGGAGTGATAAAAGGCTTTTGCAAACTCTTTTGCCATTGCTTCCACTTCCTCCACTTAATCTGACATAACGTATAATTGTGTTAGATCGCTTTGTTCGTGTTTCTTCTAATAAGTGCCAAACTTTTTTGTTCTATAATCTGTCACCCTCTTTTTATGTCAGATTGCTGCCACAAAAAAAGAAAAAGCATAAAGCACACGCTTTACACTTCCACACAATTCATTCGTTCTCTTTTCTTTTGACCTGCTCCGGATACACAACCACTTTATCATCTTCCCTTAAAAGACAGCTTTCTCATATTGGTATCTCTCATATCCTTTGTCAGACCAATGTATCGCATCGTAACCTGTACACTTGCATGATTAAAGATCTGCTGCAACGTAACGATGTCCTTTGTCTGCTGATACATATGATAGCCAAAGGTCTTACGCAGTGTATGTGTACCAATCTTACTAATGCCAAACTTCTTCCCGGCTTTGGATAAGATATCATAAGCCTGCTGTCTGGAGATCGCCTTGTTTTCTCCTTTGGCTGACTTGATCAGATATTCATAATCTGCTTTGTCTTTGATATACTCATTCAGGATCGGACGAAGCTCCGGATTGATCGGAAAGGATTTCTCTTTTCCTGTCTTCTTCTCCCGGATATACACATCTTTCTTTCCTCTGACATCACGCACACGCAGTCTGAGAATGTCCGATATCCGCAATCCGCTATAGATTCCAAAGACAAACATCACATAATTGCGATAGCATTGACTCTTTAAATAATCAGCAATGTCATTGACCGTACCCATATCTCGTATAGGCTCTACTGTATTCACTAGCAAACCACCTCCACGCTATATTGGTGTACAAAAAAGGAGATGATTCTGCTCATCTCCTTTTCTTGCCCGATACCATAATAACACAGATTTGGGTGCTCTGCCTCCCAACTTTTCTTTTTAGGAAAAGTCAGGATATTATCTTATGACGGTTATTGTTGCTTTTCGGTGTCGGAATCCGACACCGAATCAATAAACTGCTGCATCATCCGACTGATCTGTGAAGCCTGTGATACTCCTGCTTTTTCACAGGCAATCTTAAAGTTATCCGCTAATTCTTTCTTGATCTTAAATGACTTTGCGATAATACCAACTTTCTTTTGATATTTCATTGTTGCTCTTGTCTGTACATTCGCTTTACTTTCCATCCCGATCACCTCGCTTTGCTGTCATCTTCTTTTCGCACTGTTTTGTATATCTGCTTTCCAATATCGATCAGTTCTAAAACTGCTGATATTGCCAACAACACAAGAGCATACACCGCATTGCCGGTAGCCACACACAAAATTAGTGAAAAAACCAAAAACGCATCAAACACAGAATATTTTCCCATTGCTTTTTTATAACCTTATGATAATATATAAGTGGAATAGGGCTTTCGCCCTACCCCTCAACCCCTTGAAAGTATTCTATCGAAGAACACTTTCAAGTGTTGCTATAAGCTTCGCTACTGCCGTTATCAATGCAGCTGCTGCAAACACCGCTTCGATAATCAGTTTCGCAAGCTTATAGCTTTTTTTCTTATACTTCTTACTCATAAGGCTTACTCCTTTCTTTGTACTATTTCCTTGTTACAAGTATATCATAGCATAGTGTACGCACTATGCCAAGTGCTTTTTACATTTTTTTCTAAAAATTAGCAAAAAAGAGATGATCGCTCATCTCTTTTTCAATACAATAGCACAAATCAGGATATTATCTTGCAACGATTATTGTTGCTTTTCGGTGTCGGAATCCGACACCGACTCAATAAACTGCTGCATCATTTTTGTAAGCTGTCCTGCCTGGCTGGTCTGTGCCTGCTCACAGGCTTTTGCAAAGGATTCCACCACATCCTTTTTTAACTTATAAGATTTGCTGATATAACCGGCTTTTGCATTCCACTTATCCTGTGGTCGTATCTTCTTTTCCACGAATCATCACCTGCTTTCTCTTTTGGATCCGGTGTCGGAATCCGACACCGAACCAATAAACTGCCACATTATCGTCTCTTTTCTTTGATTGTCTGAACACCCCAGACGCCTAAGCTTATCAAGCCTAACACAATAAAAAAGATTCCTAATATTCTTAACATAGTGCAACACCTCTTTTCTTTACTTTTAATACATATAATGTTATAGTAAAGGCAGGAAGGGCTTTCGCCCTCTCCCACCCTACCTCGATTGGTTACATGAACCAATCAAGGATTTTGTCGATGATCAGTAACAAAGTACCGATCACCAGCTCCAACAAAGCGGCTCTCAAATCCATCTTGTTGGAGCTTTTTTTGTTCTTATGTTTCTTACTCATAAGTTGTTGCTCCTTTCTTTGTGCTATCTCCTTGCTACAATTATATAATACCATACTGTACACCGTATGTCAAGTGTTTTTTACATTTTTTTCTATTTTTATTTTCATACACCTTGTTTTCTTCCAAATAAATTTTTTTAAAAAAATACGAAAAATCATTGACTTAACTATCGGGTTTATGACTACGATGGAAACATCAAAGCAGAAAGGAGGTATTATATATGAATTGTTTTAAACCATTAATTGATTTAGCGTATATGGCTTTAGTTTTTATTTTCGTTTTGATTTTTTTTTGTTTCTCAATTTATATTTTTGTGAAAATTTTTAAATATTTATGGCGAAAGTAGAAACGAAATCCAACAGGACCTTTTACCCAAAATGACGGCAACTTTTAACGCAAGTTGCCGTTATTTTTTAACTTTTTATATTATTGATAACCAAGAAATTTCAACATTATCTTGATACGCCAAGTTTTGCCATAAGTGCTTCTTGTAATACCTTAGACACATTGATATGTGACTTTTCAGCTTCCTGGTTTAACCAATTTGGTAATGTTACATTACGACGAACTGTCTTATTATCTAACATTCGTCTATACGCTGCCAGATCAACATCAACCAATGATAAAACGCTTTTACCATCTTCATAAAACGTTCCTCTTGTAATATCAATTTGTGCCATATCGGAAGATATCGGAACTTCATCCCCCCTATCCTCTGCTTCAATACAACTTATACCTATAGCATCTCTAGCCATCATAATAGCATCCGCTATAGTTCCTTGTGTCTTACCTTCCTCATTCGCCTCAGTCAATATTCCCAAGTCCGGAACCTCGATTAAAATGTTAGTATCCATATCTGTAAATATAACAGGATATGCTACTTTCATGCCATCAACCTCCTTTGTGCGATAATATATAAAAACAAGAGTTCTGTATTTCATATCATTACTAATACAGTTATATTATGCACATTTTTACTCACTAATCAACTGTGCTTTTTCATCCTCTTCCTCCAACATCTGAATGAATTCTGTTACCACCTGTATCTCTTCACAATCTTTCTTGTCCGGATGCTTTAATACAAAATCATCAATGCGATCTTGCAGCTTTTTGATTACTTTCTTTTCATCTATCATGCTTTCTCCTTTCCCGGCTTTTCATACCGTTTAAATTCAATTACCCATACCCACGGATTTGCTTCCCATCCGTATATATCAAGAACAGATTTCTTTATGGTGCTGTTCCAAATTTCTGCAAACCTTTCAATCGCTGTTCGATTCATTTTTTCTTTCAAACCAACATTCTTGCCATTTTTGAAATTTGCACCCTCTTCTTTTGCCCCATCCTCAGTGATTTCCTGCAGCCGCTCCACTCTCACATCCGTAACTTTTAACCATATCCTTGCAGCTTCCTTCGGCATATGAATTGACGGATACCACCGATTATTTTCTCCCGGTAGACATTCAGCCTTTATATCCACACCATCTGCCTTGTAGCAATACTGCAACTCTGGCTTACCAATCTCATTAGGAACATAATGGTCAGTCCACGTTTCTCGCACATATAAGATATCTCCTACTTCATAAGGCATATTTACAAGACATTTAATAAATTGTTTATCCGGTATATCTGGATTTTCCTTTCTTGCCGGACTGTTTAATACATCATCTGCCTTGTCATATTTAACTACTCGCCTTGTACAAGTCTTTCTATCATTCAAAATAGCTCTCACCATTTCGGTATTAAACAAAATTGGTAATTCTCTCATACTTACATCTCACTCTCCTTCTATAGCCCCACTAAAACTCAAAATAAAAACTACTATCTATTTGCTATTTACAGTCATTGTTATCACTCTTTTGGTGCTTATTTTTTTGTTTCGCCTCCCGACAGACATATTTTTTTTAACAAAAATTAAAAAAAGGAGGCAAAGTCATGTTAATACAAAAAATACTTACATGGCTGTACAGCGACAGAGGACATTTGGTCTTCGGTTTCCTACATCTCATTTTATTTGGTGCTTCTTTTTTATGTGCACCAAATGAGACAATGGATTTCCTAGACTTCACATGCACATTCTGCATGGATCTCTAATCGCTGTCGAGGGGATTATCTTACAAGATAGTCCCCCTTTTTTATTTCCTCCCCTGTGTCGGATTCCGACACAATCTCATACATACCTACTTCTCCAACAGCATCTTCTCCAACGCCTGCATTTCGCTATTCGTTACATCCCGGCTATCAAATGCATTGAATTGGTTCTTTGCCTTTTTTCCTCCCGGTGCCCGGTCTTTTGACTGTGCCGGAGACTTTTCATTGGAGTCCCAATAATCCACTGCTGCTTCCCAGTCCGAAATAAAGCTGCCATTGATGCACCAATTCCGCATTTGGTAGTAGTTGAAAAATTTCACCGGATCGATACGGCTTCCCTTTTTCCTCACATAATCCTGTATCTCTCCCAGCGTGGGTGTAGATATATATGTATTATTACTTTCCTTTACTTTACTTTGTTCCAAAGTGATTACATTTCCGTTCAAAATGTCTACATTTTCGTCCAAAATGCATACATTTTCAGAAAGATGTGCGACCTTAACTAAGAGGTACGCTTTTTTCATTTCCACTTTTTTCCTGCGATGTGTCGCAGCCAGAAAAATTTCCTGAATTTTCTTTGAAGTCAGGATTCCATTCTGTTCATATTGTGAAAGTGAAAAAACTCCTCTTCTCATGCAGCAGAGCAATATTTCATTTACCGAAGAAACCTTCTTGCGACCCAGCCCGTTTTCTTGGGCGAACAACAAGACAACCTCTTCGTTCCATTCGCAATAATATCCATGATGACTGTAGATCATCTGATAGATCTTTACGATAATGGCAAACGCCTGTAATCCAAATTCTGCTGTTATGAGCTTAATGTTTTCATCTGTCACACATTCCATCGGAAAGTAATCAAGACCTTCCTTCTGGTTCATGTGCTTTTCTTCTCCTTTCTCTTGCTTGTCAACTGTTACTACAGGCATACGAACGCCATAGGAACCACGATAAACGCAACGCCAAAGGAACCCGTATATCATCAGAACGCTACCGGAACCACACATAAGTGCAACACCGGCAGAACCCCGTAAATCATCGGAACACTGGCAGAACCACGCATAAGCGCAACGCTGGCAGAACCCCTAAAATATATAAATAAACACCTAAAGAACCCTTTACAGAACGCAATAGGCACCTATTTTCAATCTGAAATCACAAACAATATTCATCTAAAATAGATGATAACACCCTGAAAAATACCGCTCTGTGTCGAAAAAATGTTGACTCACTGCATGGTATTTTCATCCTTGACCTAAGATATTCAAAGTTGATATCCCGATTGGCACAATAATAAATAATATACTTTGCAAGATCCGGTGAAGCGGTTTTGGCTGCCCGGTCTACTGCATCAATCTTTTTTTGTAAAACCACCAGACGGATGGCTTTGCGCTCCGTCTCCGAAGAAATAGAGCGTGCTTTTGGCATTCCATCATAATGCATTCCATCCGGTTTAAGGTTTTTGTTCATCTCTTCTATCTCCTGCTTCCAAGTGTTGTACTGGAAGCAGAAGTATAAAAGCTGACGATAACGATAATGGTCAATATGTGCCAGATCCTTGTCCTTTCTCTTTTTCATACTTTCCTCATTTCTGTCAAAATGTAACCTGCTGCTATGCTTACTAAAACCCATGATCTGCATGTGGATCATATATATAAAGTTGTGGTTTATCGGCAAAACACAACCTTTCATGGATCTCTCTACGTTGAAAATGGTAACTCTGTATCATCTGTCACCTGTATAAAACCACTGTTATCAGCCTGCGTTGTCGGATCAGGCACACCCAAACCGTTATTATTGACATGCCGGCTGTCATTTGCATCCTGTCTGCTTGTCGCACTCTGACTGCCATTTGTGTTTCGTTGACTTGCTGCAGCTTTGCTTTCAGCAAATTCCTGCTCTTCTGCAACAACATCCGTGGTATACACACGCTGACCGTCCTTGTTGGTATAACTTCCGGTCTGAATACGCCCGACCACAGCGATCTTCGTACCCTGATGCAGATACTTTTCTGCATACTCTGCCCCTCTGCCAAATGTGACACAGTTAATAAAGTCCGCTGTCTGCTCATCGCCCTCTTTCTTATACCGGCGATCCACAGCAAGCGTATATCTTCCAACTGCCGTCTGGTTCTGCCCGGATGTGTAACGGATCTCAGGATCTCTCGTCAGACGACCGACCAATATTACTTTATTCAAGCACTCACCTTCTTTCTTTTCCGCTTGCCACGTTTGATCCCATAGCCTGCTGCACCGCCTTTTCCTTTTGCATTCTGCCGGTACACGCCATTTCGGATCAATATTTCCTGAATGTCACTTACTTCGCATAAGTACAGATCCGCCAATATCCTTTCCTGACTCTTCGGGTACTTTGCTTCACGATAATTCCTAACAATATCCATTTCATCATTTCGGTTCATGCGATCCCTCCAGTCTTTTCTTGTATAAAATAAATGCATCCAGCATAATCTGATGCTTTAATATAATTTCCTGCGCAAGTGAGCTTGCCGCACATTCTGCATGAATATTTGGGCTGTTTTTAAGCGTTTTAAGCGATTTCATCTCTTCATCAATCAACTTTTGAATCGCTTTCATTTTGCGATCATAAAGAGAACGTTTTTTTCCTGCTTCACCGGCTGCAAAGATTTCCGATTCTGCACTTTCTTCCGTATTTTCTGCATCTTTGAGGTTCTCTTTTTCTACCGGTCTGCTTTCCGGTAAATTCATTGTTGCATGATTCCCACTCTGCTCTGTCTGTTTGGTTGTATCCGCTTTCTGCTCCGGCAAAACCGCAGCTTCGCTTTCTAAATCCGGTTCTATCGGTTCAGCTTGTCTGTCAGCGACCTCGGTATCAGAGTCAACGCATTCTCCATCCTGCGACAAGATCATCTGTCCCGGAAGCTGATCTTCCTGCTCATCGTTATCCGATGCTGCAGTCTGCAGGTCACTCTGTCCCGGAATATCGCCTGCATCTCCACTTGCTGCAATATCATGATTGCTCATCTGCTGTTCTAGCAAGTTTTCTTCCTGCTCTTGGGGAGACTGTTTCGGCAAAGCATCCTCACTTTCCTTTTTCATTTCGTCCAGGAAAGCCTGTATATCTGCCAAAGTCACACCCTTCGGATATCTCTGATAAAGACTGTATTGATCAGCAGGCTCTAACTTAGATATCCGGTATGCCACCGAAGAGGACAGAACATCTTTTTCCAGTTGCAGCTTCCACACCGGGATCAGTCTGTTAGAGATTGCTTCTAGCTCTGCTACTTTGGTCTTTGATATATTCAATATGTCCGCAATCACATCACGAAGCCGACCTTCTTTGAGATCATAGCCATTCAGCTTCATGTCATGATCCCGCATATACTCCAGCTCCCTTTTTAGCGTCTGCTCTTCCTTTGCCAGCGTAAATGTGTCCTTTTGTCTGGAAGAGTTAGCTAAGATCAACTCAATCATTTCTTCATGCTCATTGCCCGGCTCTCTGATCTGACAGGTCACCTTCTCAAACTCGTTATAGCCCTGCTCGACCAGGAGACTTAACGCACGCCAGCGTCTTTCACCCGACACAAGCTTATACTCGCCCTGATCGCATGGCTTATGCATTACAACCAGATTGGAAAGCAGACCGACCGCCTGAATCTCTGCCGCCTTTTGCTCAATCCCCTTTTGCGGGTAAAAGTTCAGATCAGAAGAATATATATTTTTGATAGAAATATCTTTCGTCCGAAACCTCGCACAGCTTGATCTTGCCGTATCTCCTGTACTCTTCCGGTTCAAACTAAGTATTGCGCTATATCCTGAAGCCATTATCCGATCACCTCCAGTATCTCATTTGCAACCGCTCTGTAATCCTTGACTGCAATAGAATTTCTTGAATTAGCCGGAAGCGGTCCATCCATAAATGATTTGCCCATCACAACCACGCTGTTTCTGATATGCGTGTCAAACGTTTCATCAAGATAGCGGTCACGAAGATTTTCTTCGATCGCTGTCGTTGTCTTACTCTTCTGAAAACAGGTGATCAAAGCATAGACTTCCACATCCGGGTTAAGCTCCCGAAGATCAAAGATCTGATTATCAAAAATCTCGCTTGCATTCAGCTCATAACCGCCAAGACGCATTGGACTGATGATCAGATCCGCTGCAAGCACCGCATTGATCACAGTAATATCCATCTTTAATCCACAGTCAATCACGCAAAAGTCATATTCCTCTGCGACGCTTTCCAAAAAGTTTTTTAATATAAAGATCTGGTCATTTGTCTTTTCAATCGTAAGTAATGCATTGACCAGATCCAGATATCCGTTTGCCGTCAGAACATCCACGCCATACTCTGACTTTTTGATCAGATCCTTTGGCTTTGTATACTCTGTATCATCAAGCACCTGCTCTAAGGCAGGAGACATGATACTCTCCGATATGCCCTGTGCCATCACCGGCACCATACCGGAAACCACATCATCAAAAACACCAAATGTCATAGATGCATTTCCCTGACTGTCTGCGTCCACTAGCAAAACCTTTTTATCCTGCTCATTTGCCAAAAGATACGCCAGTGATGTTGCCGTTGTCGTTTTTCCAATACCGCCTTTTAAGCCGGCAATACATATTGTTTTCATGTTGTTCAACCTTCTTTCTTAGTATTTGTATCCTTTATCTGCAAGGGAAAAGACAAAGCTGCCGATATAGCATAGCGGTGTCTGTTGCCCCGGAAGATCACGTTTTCTAATCTTTCCTGTTTCATCCACAAAACAATCTAATTTTTTGATCTCTTTCCACAAATCTCTGTTACCTTTTCGTTGAATCGGTTCGATCGAAACTTTTGCCTCCCCCTTTTTGTTGATCGCAAAGCCTGATCCAACCCGCAGCACATCCTTATAAGGGGATGCTTTAATGATTTTTTGTGCAGCTTGAATAAAAGGAGCTTTTGCCTGATCACTCCAATCAAATTTCTTTATTCTCATTTCATTCTCCTACCTGCGCCACCAAAATGACGCACACTTTATTTCTTTTTCTCGCTCAGATCAATCGTATGCTCCGGTGCTTTTGTCTCGGTATCAGAACTGCCACACTTTGCGCAAGTCGCATTCTCCCGTCTGGTACTCCAATACTCTGCTCTGCATCGTCTGCATCTGACAATAAAAAAAGGATCTGACGAATGATATCCTTTTTCGGTGATCAAACCGAACCTCCTTTGCTAAAAAGCCAAACCAGAGATCCGGTTTGACGCTAAGGCATGAACATGATACAATATGTCTTAGGTTATAGGTTCATGTTCGCGCTTTAGCGTGATATGATCTAAGAGATGCACATTTGTGCATCTCTTATTTTTTTGCAATCTTTGGAACATACATACCGGAATATGTATACAGATAACTCTTGCATCTTTTGCAAGAACAGATATTATCGTCTGTAGTTGTAAAACCGCATATTCTGCATTTCTTATAAGCTTTGATCGCTGCTGTTGTCTTTATCATACTGTCAACCTTCTTTCTTTTTGTGCCGGGGCTTGTCCGCCCCGGCAAGTGTTATAGGGGTATGGGGTAGTTGCCCGTCATGCCGATAGCTCAGCAGGATTTACTCTTCCTTTGTTCCCTTTTCCCCTTTTTGTTTGAAATAACATATCATCAGATTAGCCACTTCACGCTTCACATTTTCCATGCGATGCGCACTCTCTTCCTCGGACAAAACAGGTCGTTTGATATCAATGACGTATTTTGTCCCATTATGTACCTCAATTTTCCTCTGTGCCGGATAATACTGCTGTTGCTGCATCTTCCACACCTCCATCTCAACCATCTCACAATACTATATGTTAACGTTTCCTATTTGTTCCTAATCCCGGAAGTTCTATGGCTACCAGCTTCCGGGAAATACGAGATATTCATGATCAGCTCATGATGGCTGCATATGTTCTTTTCGTTCCATGTGACAAAAACCGGGATGCATATGCTCACCCCCAATCCACCCTGCACCTTATTCAGATGCAAGGTGGTACTGTGAACTAATACAAAAAAGGAGAAGGTTACGCCCGTCATGCCGATAGCCCAGCAAAATGTTATTTTTCAGCTTCAACAAGATACTTTATACGCCAAGCATATTTCTTTGCATCATTTAAAAGGAACATAACATCTTCCATATCTTTTGATGTAAGAGTTTCTTTTTTTAATACAATAGAAGCTTCTTGGATATTAGCTTCAAACATATTCTGCAAAAATTCTCTTCTCATCCACATATCCTCCTTTCTGTGTCGAATTCCGACATCGTCAAAATCTGACATTTTGCATTTGTTTGTACATACCATAAACTATCTGTCGAAACTTCATTCGCTGCATCAGCAGCGAAACTTGTCAAGATATGTCGAACGAATATTTTCAGCCGGCTCCAAATTCAGATAGCACATAATCCCGCAATCCGGGAAAATTTCTGTGTTCATGTTACCGCGGTTCGGATCCAATTCATCCAAAAAGACCGGCTTACCTTTGCTGTCTTTTAAGATCGAATATCCTACGTCCCTCTCTAACTTCGCCCGACTCTCAAACACTTCCGGAAAATCTTTCCTGATATGGTTCCAATATCCCATGCCGCCTTTTACACAGCCTATACAGTTGTTATTGGGATATCCAAGTTCATACATTCGAGGTCGGGCAAAATCAAAAGTCCGTTCAAACAGTCCATGAACCTCTTCTTTTGATAATTGCCTGTCGAGAAGCGGAAACTCATGGTTCGCCTGCGGATTTGCTTCAATCGTCCTCTCTGCCCGGTTCTTCTCTTTTAGATCAAAGCCCCAGACATAAGTCAATTCACAATCCTTGTGCTGCTCTTCCCATTCTTTCCGCACTCTCTTTTTCAGCCAGTTCGTGCATGGTGCGAAGCCGTTTCCGGGATTTCTAAATCCCCCGAATACTCTGACGCACTCTTCTACACTGCTGTACTCTTTTGATCGTAGTATCTCGATCTCTTTTCCAACCGCTTTCTCGCAATCTTTGATAAATCGGATACTATCCGGGTGCTGGTCAGCTATGTCAATATAGATCCATTTGTCTACATTTCCGGCAAGATAGCCTGCCATAAAGCTTGATATTCCTGCGCTGATCCAGCATACTGTTAGTTTTCGTTTCATAACACCACGTACAAATACCGTATCGTGGATAAGGACTTCACGCTTCCCTTGCTACTTCAACATGGCTTTCACAAGATTGTTCCCACTCATGCCTCTTTCACGCAACTGTCAGTCCTTTTGTTCTTGCCACTTTTCACGCTTTGGCAGTCAACCCGGTTTACCGGGATTCGTTATTACTCCTTTCGTTTTTGCTCTTTCATCTTGTTTTTCGCGGTGTCGGAATTCGACACCAAACCTCCTTGTTTTCAAGCTGAATGTTCTTTTTCTAATCGTTCTTTTGCAAGCAACACCTCTGCATTGTTTACTAAAAGCATTAAGCTTATATGATCTAATGATTCAACAAGCATACATAGTTCTGCAATCTCTTTTCGATTAGAAAAACCATGCTTTTTTTCTACGTGTTTCATGTCATCACCTCGCATCAATAAGTTGTTTCAATAAACACAATAGTTCATTTAATAAATATTGTCAACACTTTTTTGTTTATTCTATGAACTTTTTTATTGACACGCCTATTTTTGTTGTTATAATTATTTTTAAGAAAGGAGAGCATACATGGAGTCTATTGGTGAAAGATTGCGTATTATTCGGAAAACCGAAAAACTTACACTAGAGGATTTTGGAAAACGTCTTGGTGCCAAAAAAAGCACGATTAGTCAATTAGAAAATGGCAAGAACAACTTAACAGAACAAATGAAGGTAGCCATATGTAAAGAGTATAATGTTAATAGAGATTGGTTAGAAAACGGTACAGGTGAAATATTTCTGTCTCCTTCTGATGACATTGGTGATCTAATTTCTGAAATTATTGAAAATAAAGATGAGGATTTTTACAAAATGGTCTTAGAATTGGTTAGAACATATCAACAACTTAGTCCCGATTCAAAAAAGGTTTTAATTGATTTTGCTCGAAAATACCAAGAAAATGCTAAAGAGAATTAGCAGTTAAACCATTTTTGATATGGCACATATCAAGCAAACAACATTTTGAAAATGGCACAAAAACACTAAAAACCCGGACGATATCATTTCGTCCGGGTTTTCTATTCTCTTGTACTATACTTTTCTACTTTCCTTTATTCCATATTCTCCTCTAACAGCATGAACTTTTACATTATAGCATTTTTGACAAATAAAAATATAAAAAGTATACTTATATAAATTTGTATATGCACATACATAGCTCATCTACCATTATTAGGAAGAAAGAGTAACGAAAACGCTTGTATTTTAAGCGTTTTTTGTGCCATAACAAAAGCCGGCTGATTATGCCGGCTTTTGCTGTCTAATCTTTATTCTCTGTTTTTACATTGCTTTGACAAACTGCGTCCTGCTACAAAAATTAGTATCAAAATTGCTACAAAAATCACCATACATTTCAACTCTGTATAGTCAAGTTTTATTTTATCCAACCATTCCAACAAGCCATAACGGTGCATTCCTAAAAGAGCTAAAGCAAAAATCATAATAGATACAATGATATAATTAGTCCACCAAAAAATTGGATATTTTTGAAAAATTGTAGCATCTGGAGCGTCACTGGATGCAAATGCAATCTTGGTCATCTTGGAAATACAGAATAAAAAAACAAAAATGAGATTGACTAAACCTAATCCCCATACACAACATATAACAATCAGTTTAAGCAGAGAAACCTTATTCACTCCTGAAAGAATATTGTCTAAAGAACTAATTCCTCCAAATAATAAAAATGAAAGAGCTGTAAAAATACCAACTAAGGTAAGTAGTTGGGCATTCATTTCCTTCGTAAGATTTTCCTTAAAAGGCTCTATGCTTTTACTGAATTTTTGTTCATATTCATCATCTGTTTGTTTTAATCCATTGTATTGCTGCTTGGCTAAGTTGATATGATCATAGATTTTAATCAATGATTTTTCTGTATCAATATAATGTTTTTTTTCCGTTGTATTTTTCTCTTTTTCCTCTTTATACTGTTTAGAATTTGTGTATCCTATTAATTTTTCAATATTAGAAAGAACAGATCCAACCACATTTTCTGCGTCTTCCAGTGTATTATCATCATAAGAATTGTATATTTTCAAACTAATTTCAGAATATAATATTCTATCATATTTTTTTATATATTCTAAAAGAGCTGCAAACGTTTCTTCGACATTAAAATCATTACTGTTCATAAACAACAGATTGCAAAATGTAGTTATTTCAGTAGCCATCTTTTCTGTAACTACTGTAGTTGCTTTAATATTTTGGGGTCTGATACTAATCAACTGTACTCACCTGCTTAAAATATTCTATAATACTTTCGTTCGTGATAGGATTATTATGTCCTGGTCGATTGTATGCATCAATCCAAGGCGACTGACTATGTGTTATATCAACCAATGTCGATGCTGAATATTGTGCACATTGATCTACAATTCCATCTATCAGTTCACGAACTCTTCTTGAAAATGTACGTATCATCTGCGATGTTGTGGTACACGGAATATTAGACCCTCCATATACGCGATATTCAAAATAAACATTTGGTACTACAGGACCAAAGTCCCAAGCTTCAATCCGATCTTCAAAACAAGGCTGTTCTGTTTCAATTAAAAATTCAGCTTGTATAAAATACAAAATTTTCTGCAGCTTTAAATTACTGATTGAATAATTTCTATCATTACAAAACCGAATAACATATTTGGCTATTTCTTGGGCTTTATACATACACACTCCTCCTCTCATACGAACACTTGTTCTTTTGTGAAATGTACTAGTCATTCTACCACTTTCTATACTTTATATCAATATTATTATAGCATTTTTTTGAAAAAAAGTGCAAAAACATCCATTTATTATATTTTTTTCTCATTTTTTTAAAAAATCCTCCAAACCTCTTGAAACATATGTTCGATTATGTAATAATATCCTCATACATGATAATACATTAGATTATAGAAATATCTTCCTTATAGCATATGCCTCATTTTCCGGCTCTCACCATCTCACGCTGTAAGAAGGAGGAGCATTATCATGGAATTGATCTACCTTAGAAAGTCGCAGGCAGATAACCCGAATGAATCCGTTGAAGAAGTGTTAGAGAAGCACGAATACCAGCTTCAGGAATATGCAATGCAGGAGTTGGGTTATACCATCCCCGAAGAAAATATTTATCGTGAAGTCGTGTCCGGTGAAACGATCCGGGATCGTGTCGAGATCAAGAAAATCCTACAGCTTATTGAACTCGAAGAGATCACTGCAGTCATAGTGATCGAGCCACAGCGTCTTGGCCGTGGTGATCTGGAGGACTGCGGCCGTATCGTCAATGCATTCCGTTACACAAACACTAAGATCATGACACCGGTAAAAACATATGACTTACAGGACAAATATGATCGCAAATTCTTTGAGATGGAGTTACAGCGTGGATCTGATTATCTGGAATATTACAAAGAGATTCAGGCAAGAGGACGGCTTGCATCCGTCAAACGTGGCAACTATATTGGAAGCACTGCTCCCTATGGCTATAAAAAGATTCAGATAACGGATGAGAACGGCAAGAAGTGTTTTACCTTGCAAGAGATCCCCGAAGAAGCTGCTGCACTGCGAAAAGCATATGACCTTTTTGTAAATGAAGCGTATGGTTTTCGCAAGATCGCAACTGCGCTGGATGAACTCGGATTCAAGCCACGCAAAATCGCGCATTGGTCGCCTTCTGCGATCAAAGATATGCTTTCAAACCCGGTATATATTGGGAAAGTTCGCTGGAACTGGCGAAAAGGCAAGAAAGTCATTGAAAACGGAGTGGTACATATCAGCCGTCCAAAAGCCAAAGATTCGGATATATATGAAGGAAAACATCAGGGAATCATTGATGAAAAGACCTATTATGCAACATTAGACCGCATGGGCAGAAATATCCGTGCAAGAGAAAATGTTAAGATCCGCAATCCTTTTGCCGGCTTGCTCTATTGCAAATGTGGCAGAGCAATGACGTACCGGACTTATAAAACTCCCGATGGGCAGGATCGCTGCGAACCACGTCTGCTTTGTGACGATCAGGTACATTGTCATTCGGTATCATGTACCTATCAGGAAATAGAACAGCGTGTGATCGCAATCTTGAAAGATACGATCGCCAACTTTGAAGTGGAGCTTGACCAATTCGATGAAAAGAGCCACCGGATACAGACCTCTACTCTGGATGGATTAAAAGCCAAGCAAAACGCTGTAAAGAAGAAAGAAGTCTCGCTTTGGGAAAAGTATACCGAGGACGCAATGCCAAAGGATGTCTTTGACAGCCTGCTTCGCAAAATAACGACGGAGAAAGCACACTTAGAACGTTCCATACAAAACCTTGAGAAAGCAAAGAAAGATAAGAAATATTTCTGCGATCATCTTGTGACATTCCGGAATGCACTGACCGCATTAACAGATCCGGCAATACCGGCAGAAAAGAAGAATGCATTCCTAAAAGAATGCATCGAACGAATCACTTACACCAGGCAGAAAGCAGACCATAAAGGTACCTGTAAAACTAAAGGAGACAGCTCCAAAGCCAAGCCTGTGATCCATCTGGAAGTCACTTTGCATCTGTAATTTTAAAAATCCCTTACACCTACATCATCAATGAACATATGAACTGGCTCATCTCGAAATTGTTGCAACAATCATCCGCCAGCTCACCAGAAACCTGACACCGGAAGAAATTAAGTCATCGGGCTTTGATAAATACTATGTTGATCATACCCTTGCAATCTGGCCTCAGGCGGCAGGCGGTATTCCATTCAATGCCTGTGAGTTTCAATGCAAGGGTGACACAATCACCGATCTGCATGAAGATATGGCCGCTGAGCAAAAAGCCCGAAGCACCTATGATAATATCTTACGCATGATCAAGGATCCTGAAATCTGCGATCCTATCCGTTTCTTACGAGAACGTGAAATTGTTCATTATCAGCGTTTCGGTGAAAGCTTACGTCGTATTCAGGATGATCTGGATTCCAGAAACTTCTATGCATTTAATGCACAGATTGATAAGAAGCATTGCTGACATGCCTCTGTAATCACCTTTACAGATTGCATTTTATATAGATTAAAGAGGGTAGTGCCCCGGCACTACCCTCTCTTTCTTAAATCTTCTATGCTCTTTATCTACTACATGCTTTACATTTTCCAATCCCCAATTTTCAGGGTTTTGCATTCTATTAGCAGATCTCTGCTCCTGCCGGCATTGCTTTTTCCGGTGTCATAAGGGCAAGATTACCTTCTGCATCTTCGGCACAAAGAAGCATTCCTTCCGAAAGAACACCTGCAAGTTTAGCAGGTTTCAGGTTCACAAGAACCATAACTTTTTTGCCAACCATCTCTTCTGCTGAATAGTATTTTTTTATACCGGAAACGATCTGTTTTACTTCACTTCCGATCTTAACCTGCGAGCAGAGAAGTTTCTTTGATTTCTTCACTTCTTCACAAGCAATGATCTCACCGACCTGAAATTGCATTTTCATAAAGTCATCAAATTCAATCTCCGGTTTTGCTTCTATATCAATGCTTTCCTCGTCCTGTTCATCCGTATTTACTCCTGACTCTGCTTTTGCTTCTGCCATTTGTTTCTTCTTGATCTCTTCTGCCTGTGCAAGAACTTCTTTCGGATCCAGACGCATAAAAAGGATTTCCGGCTTATCGGTTACTTTTGTTCCCGAAATATATTTTCCAAATGTATCCATTTCATCCAATGGACGCTTCGTTGTATTCAGCTGTGCTAAAATCTTCTCTGTTGTCTCAGGCATAAATGCTTCTAACAGACTTGCACCAATCGTAATGCTTTCCACAAGGTTATAAAGAACTGTAGAAAGTCTGTCTTTTTTCGATTCATCTTTACCAAGAACCCAAGGCTCTGTTTCATCAATATATTTGTTACAGCGTTTGAACAATGTAAAGATTTCCGTGATCGCATCTGCTACACGCAAATGTTCCATCTTATCTTCAACTGCTTTCGGTGTACTAAGAACTTTCTCTTTCAGGCTTACATCCACATTTTCTACAACACCCTTGTCTTCTACAACGCCATCCAGATATTTATTTGTCATGGAGATCGTTCTGTTTACAAGGTTACCAAGGACATTTGCAAGATCTGAGTTCATACGCTCAACCATCAATTCCCAACCTACTACGCCATCACTTTCAAATGGCATCTCATGAAGCATGAAATAACGGACTGCATCTACGCCAAACACATTAACCAAATCATCCGCATAAATAACATTACCTTTTGATTTGCTCATTTTTCCATCACTTTGTAACAGCCATGGATGACCAAATACCTGCTTTGGTAAAGGAAGATCCAATGCCATCAGCATGATCGGCCAATAAATCGTATGAAAACGAAGAATATCTTTTCCGATCAGATGAAGATCTGCCGGCCAGTATTCTTCATAAAGATTTCTTCCATTTTCATCTGTTGTATGGTTTCCATCCAGATCAAAACCAAGGCCGGTAATATAGTTGCTTAATGCATCGATCCATACATAGACTACATGATCCGGATCAAAGTCTACCGGAATACCCCATTTGAAAGAAGTACGTGAAACACAAAGATCCTGTAATCCCGGAAGAATAAAGTTATTCATCATTTCCTTTTTACGTGATTCCGGCTGGATAAACTCTGGATGTGTATTGATATGCTCGATCAGACGATCTGCATATTTACTTAAACGAAGAAAATATGCTTCTTCTTTTGCAGGCTGGCATTCACGTCCACAGTCAGGACACTTGCCATCTACTAACTGCGATTCCGTAAAGAAAGATTCACAAGGTGTACAATACATTCCTTCATAATATCCTTTATAAATATCACCCTGATCATATAACTTCTTAAAAATCTTCTGAACCTGTTTCTCATGATCCGTATCTGTTGTACGAATAAATTTGTCATATGACGTATTCATCAGATCCCAGATAGTCTTGATCTGACCGGACACATCATCAACAAACTGTTTTGGAGTAACGCCTGCCTCCTGTGCCTTCAACTCGATCTTCTGACCATGTTCATCTGTACCTGTCTGAAAACGTACATCATATCCCTGCTGACGTTTGAAACGAACAATACTGTCTGCAAGAACAACCTCATAAGTATTTCCAATATGCGGTTTACCTGAAGTATACGCAATCGCTGTGGTTAAATAAAATTTCTTCTTATCTGCCATAGTTTCCTTCCTTTCCTGCTCTGTTTCTTATGATCAATTTTTCTAAGAATTCAGATATCAAAAATCCATTTTCATAACAGTAAGCCATCTGTCAGAAAAATTTAGACCTTTTCATCGCTGAATTTTCTAAGCAATAAAAAACTACTGATCACACCAGCCACAACTGCAGATGCTTTTCATCGCTGAACTTTCTCAGCAATAAAAAACGCCTCTAAGAACCTGACGTTCTTAAAGACGAGTATATCCCGTGTTACCACTTTAATTCCAATTTGTCTCGCGACAAAATGCTCTGCTACTGCAATAGATCTGATCTACAGTATGGCACTATAACGGGTGCTCCCGTCGCAGCCTAACAAGAATATAATCTGTCGTATAATATACTATCTTCTGATCACTATTACGATCAGAACATTGCCTGATAAACAATTCTTGTGTCGGTACGAGGCTCCAAGACCATCTTCCATCATAAAATCCAATTCCCTTTCTCAGCCTCCGGGTTCTCTGTAAAAGTTTTTATCATGTACTCTTCTTTTCATTGCTTTTTACTAATATCTACATTATTTTATGCTTCCTTCCGCTATTTGTCAATAGATTTTCCCCTCTAACCGGTAATACCTATAAACGCCTTTAATGAAACTCCGTCATATACTTACGATAATGCAATGGCAGCATATTTGTTTGCAGCTTCTGATTTTTTCTTTCCACAATGGCGATATGATCAAAGAATGTTTTCCACAAATCTGCGTATTCTTCCTGCTTTTCTGTTAATTCTTCTAACTTTTTTGCCTCCTGTCCGGTTAAAAGCCGTAACTCCCACGATCCGTCTGCCTGATGAAAAGCTGCCTCCTGATGTGTCTTGTCATAGATGATAAACCATTCACTGATAAAACGTTCCCCAAAATGCTGCATCAAATTCGGTATTACATGGTGGCGTGGTTCGATCACACCAAGCAACAAGGAAGGTTCTTGGGCTACTTCCTGAAAACGCAAAAATTCATTAAAATAATGTGCTTCGTTTTGTACTGCACGATTGATTGCAAAGATCCGCTTTACACAGGGAAGCTGTAATGCTTCACATACCTGCTTTCCCATTGTAAAACCATATGCAACAAACCGGTATACAACATCTCCTCTGTCTGAAAAATCGGATGCTAATGCATTCATCATAAAAGCATATGCTTTCCATGATATCTTAGACCGAACAGCCTTGATCACACTGTCTTTTTTACCGGAATCTGTCTGCACAGTGATGTATTCCGAAAAAAGAGTTCTATTCGTAGTATATCCCGGACTTTGTGGTTCTATCCGAATATATTCATGTCCATAACCGGATATACCGGCATCATATATCGCACTTAAGATCCCATCTACGGTGTCTTCACATTGGTATACTCTGATCATCTTATCCATAAGCCCCTCCTTTCCATAACGCTTATCAGGATATCAAGTTTTCAAAATATTTCACCCAGGCATTTCAAAATCCAAGAATATCTCAACCGGACATTTCGGAATCAGAAAAAAATGAAAGCTGACGGTATGTGACTTTTTCACCATATCCCTTCATGACATCCGGTTCTTTATCTATGAGATTGCGTGTAATATAGTCTTCATCTATTTTCAAAAAAGAATACATCATTTTCCCCTGACAAGTGATAAAATAGACGGCACGTTTCATAACAACACCAATCGCTTTTAAAGCTTCAAAATCCAGATTACCGGTCTTTCTTGCTTTAATAATTCTTCTTGCTGATTTCACCCCAATTCCCGGAACACGCAACAACGTATCAAAAGATGCTCTGTTGATTTCTACCGGAAACTCTTCGAGATGTCCTAATGCCCAGTCACATTTCGGATCTAAATATGTATTAAAAAACGGGCGCTTTTCTGATAATAATTCATTTGCCTGAAACCCATAATAGCGAAGAAGAAAGTCAGCCTGATATAGCCTGTGTTCCCGTCTGAGCGGAGGCTGTGTATTCCATGCCGGAAGTGTAACATCCTGATTGACATTGACAAAAGCAGAGTAAAATACTCTTTTGAGATCAAACTTCCGGTATAATGCTTCCGTCACTGCCATGATCTCATAATCACTCTCACCGGAAGCGCCTATGATCATCTGCGTACTTTGTCCACTCGGAACAAAACCTCTGCTGATATCCCTGTTTTCCCATTTTGTAAGAGCTGTTGCCCTTGATGGCTGTATAATGTCTGCTTCCTTGGTCACTTCTTTTTCCTGTCCGCTCGTTCCATGAAGCAATCTGCTTCCTATCTGCCCATTCTGACTTCCCGGTAAAGCTCTTCCTATTCTTTTTTGCGTATACCAGTATGCGCTTTGATTGCCTCCTTTCATCCCTAAAGCCAGTCGGCTTTCTTCCACACCATTTTGAATCTGACGCATCGGTGTTAAAATAGTGCTTCTTGACTTGTTCGGTGCTAACTCTTGCAATCCTTTTGCAGTCGGCAGTTCCAGATTAACGCTCATACGATCAGCATACCATCCTGCTTCTTCAATTAGTTCAGGTGATGCTCCGGGGATTGCTTTACAATGAATATATCCGTTAAAACGATGGATTGTCCGAAGATCATGTAATGTCTTACAGATCCGCTCCATTGTATAATCCGGCGACTCTACGATTCCGGAGCTTAAAAATAGTCCTTCTATACAATTTCTGCGATAAAATTCCATCGTTAAGGAACAGACTTCTTCCGGTGTGAAAGTTGCACGCGGCACATCATTGGTGCAGCGGTTGATACAATATTTACAATTATAAATACACTCATTTGTATACAATATCTTTAAAAGAGAAATGCATCTTCCATCCGCAGAAAAGGAATGACAGACTCCTGCTGCCTCACAGCTCCCAAGCATTCCCTTTTTTCCTTTTCGGGAAACACCGCTGGATGTACATGCTACATCATATTTTGCTGCATCTGCCAAGATTGCCAGCTTCTCTTTTATTCCGGCTTTTTCCTGTAAAACCATATCATGTCTCCTTTCTGCACGCAAAAAGAGGTTGACGAACATTTGTTTGTCTGCTATACTATCACATGAACAAACGTTCGTCAACCTCTTTTTCAAATAAAAAAACGATTATTTTCCGGTTACAACAGAAAGGATTTCTTCCGGTTTATGTATCAGATATTCGGGTTCCAAACTTACAAGAAGCTCCTCACTTCGAAAACCCCAGGTAACGGAGATACATGGAATTCCGGCATTTTTTGCCGTCGCACGATCCACATCCGAGTCTCCGACATACACGGTATTCTCCTTTGTTGCTCCAAGCAAGCGCATTGCTTCATATACAGAATCCGGTGCGGGTTTTCTGCTAATCCCCTCTCTCTCTCCTATTGCTACATCAATATATTTTGCAAAATAATATTTTGCCAGATCTTTTACGGCATCATCTGCTTTATTTGATACGATCGCCATAGAGATATTCTGCTCTTTTAATGCATCCATCACTTGTTCCATTCCTTCATACATAGAAGTTTTTACACGCGAATGTGTTGCATAATACTCACGGAATGTTGCAAAGACTTTATCCGTTTTCTCAACACTTGTTCCCTCCGGCACTGCCCGATCGATTAATTTACGAATTCCATTGCCTACAAAGCAACGCACTTCTTCCAGAGTACGGGTTGGATAACTATGCTGAGCCAGTGCATAATTTGTACTATCCTTTAAATCTTCTAATGTGTTTAACAAAGTTCCATCCAGATCAAAAATTACATTTTGATACATAGTATCCCTCCATTCTGTTTATATATACTCTCGGTAATTTTTCAAAACAAATCCTTCAGCCGGATTTCCGAGAGTACATTTATCTATATCAATGTCGCAAAGAACGGTGCCAATACAACTGTGATCACACCCGAAACTGCAATAGATAACCCACTCATGGCACCTTCTATTTCGCCAATTTCAAGTGCTTTGGCTGTTCCCATTGCATGTGCCGAAGTGCCTAACGCAACGCCTTTTGCAATCGGTTCTGTAATATGAAAGATCTTATAGATCATTTCAGCGATCACATTACCAAGAATTCCCGTCACTACGATCACCGCTACCGAAATCGTTACATAACCGTTCAGTTCTTCTGAAACACCCATTCCAATCGCTGTTGTGATAGATTTAGGAAGCAGTGAAACATATTCCTTATGTTCATAAGAAAATACGACTGCAAAAAGGAAAACACAAATCGCACTTGTCAGACATCCTGCCAAAATACCTGATAAAATTGCGACCCAGTTCTTTTTTAATTTTTCAAACTGCTGGTGCAAAGGAATTGCAAGACAAACTGTCGATGGTGTCAGGAAATAGCTAAGATACTTAGCCCCTTCCTCATAAGTTGCATAATCAATATCAAACCCCACCAGAAAAACAATTGTTGCTGCAATTGAGATCAATAACGGATTAAACAACGGAAAATTTACTTTCTTTTTCAAAAGTAGTCCGATCTCATAAGTACACAAACTGATAAACACTCCAAAAAAAACTGATTCCTGTATAAAATCTTTCATATAATTCTTCTCTCCCGGTTTTTGAACTTTTTACTAACTCAATTTATGATACAAATTTGACATAATGTGTCTCTTTTATAAACACCTTTTAAACTTCATCCATATTTCTTCTTTTTCGAAGTGCGATCACCCCCTGCGTTACCAGACCGGATACTGCCATAACCAGTATCGTAGATACCACGACTATTAACACAAGACTGCCAAGCATTGGTTTCATTACGCCCCATGACTCTAAAAGACCGACACCTGCCGGAATAAAAGTGAGCGGCATGATCTCTACAAAGAATTCGCCTACATCCCGAACAGAGGCTAACGGAAGCAGCTTTGTTTCAAGTGCGAGCAGAAGTGCAAGCAATCCATAGATGCTGGCAGGCACCGGAAACGGAAGTAATGCTTTTAACACTTCACCTAAAAAAGTAAATACCATAATAATTACAAATTGCCTTACATATTTCATATTGTTCCTCGTTTCTTTCTAAATAAAAAGCAACATCAGCATGCTTTTATATCTTTAAGCACAAAGTGTGTCAGATGCAAAACATCTGGATTTCGAAGTTATTATATTGCTTCTATACAAGTATTTTCTGTTCCATAAAAATACCAGATACTATAGTATCACATTATTTTCAAAAAAATAGTACAAATTTAATACAATTATGCACCAATTCTCTTGTAATCTTTTGCTGAATCAGAAAATACTACACCGGGATCTGAATGTTCTCTTATCCCGGTTATTGCTTTGTATCTTCCAAACTTATCAATTTTTTTATATTCAGACATGTAATTGCCTTATTTTATGGTAAAATAAGAAAGTGCGAAGAATGAGCTTTACACGCTAAGAATTGCTTTGGCAATTCTTGCTGATACATTACTACTGTTATGAACAGTTTTCAATCCCATAAGAAAATACAAAAAGAATGGAGAACATAATGAGAAAAAAATTACTAACATCTATCCTGGTACTCAGCATGGCCTGCTCTGTAATCTCAGAACACACTGCTTTTGCTGCTTCTGTAGCGACTCAACCTGCTATCAGTACTGACAGTACCGAAACTACCGACACTATAAAAGATACCGATACAACAAAAAATACAAATACACAGAAAAGCTATTCCTTTAAGAAAAATACCTTTTCTTATAAAGGTTCAAGCCAGAGTGTCAGTCCATTGACAAACTCTACTTACACACATGCGGATGCATTTGATGGGATGTACATTTTTAACGGTATTGATGTTTCTTATCATAATGGTACGATTGACTGGAATGCAGTTGCTGCAACCGGCATTGACTATGCGATCCTGCGTGTCGGTTATCGTGGTTACGGCAGTACCGGCAACCTATGTGCCGATGTTAAATTCGATGAATACATTCAAGGGGCAATCGCAGCCGGAATTCCGGTTGGAGTTTATTATTATACAGAAGCAATCTCTACAGATGAGGCAATTGCAGAAGCCAATTATTGTATTGAAAAGATAAAAGATTACAATATCACACTTCCTGTTACGATTGATTTTGAGCCGGGTACGAACAAAGGCCGTTCTTATAAAGCAAATCTTAGCAAGACACAGGCGACCAACCAGGTAAAGGCTTTCTGTGATACGATCGCAGCAGCCGGATATACACCTGCCATCTATGCAAACAAAAGCGACCTGACAACTCGTATTGATGGTGCTTCTCTTGGAAGTTCTTATAACATCTGGCTGGCGCAGTATAACAGTAAAACCACCTACACCGGTGCCTATCAGCAATGGCAATATAGCAGCTCCGGTACAATTTCCGGAATCAGCGGTAAAGTAGATTGTAACTTCTTCTATTCTGCTGCCGATTCTTTAACAAGTACGGCACCAACCGGTACAAGCATTGCGTCTGCTACAATTTCGTCTATTCCGAATCAGACCTACTCTGGAAAAGCCATCTCTCCTGCCGTAACAGTACGCTACAACGGGCAGACATTGCTACAGGGTACTGATTACAAATTGACCTATTCTAACAATACTGCGATCGGTAAAGCTTCTGTTACCGCAAAAGGTATCGGTGCTTATAGAGGCAGTGTCACCAGACAATATAATATTAATCCTGCAAAGATTTCTTCCTTTAAAAGCAAATCCGCATCACGCCAGATTACCTTAAAATGGAAAAAAGGAAGCAACAATTGTGGTTATCAAATATTTAGAAAAAAAACCTACAATGCTAAATCTTATAAGAAAGTCAAAACAATATCTGCGAATACCACAACAAAATGGATTAATAAAAAACTAACATACAACCGGGAATATTATTATTATATCCGCCCATATAAAACAGTAAATGGTGCTAATTTCTATGGCAGCTTAACTTACCTGACAACTTCTACTACGCCACGGAATAAAAAGCGTACGATTCGCAAAAAAACTGCATTATATAAACAGCCAAGCCTGAAAGGTACAAAACTTGCTACGATTCCAAAGAAAGCAAAAATAACCTGTATTTCCAGAACCTATGTGACAGCTTCTAAAAAAGTTTACCATGTCACATATAAAAAAGGCAGTAAAACATATACAGGATATATCGCCGGGAACACACGGCTTTACTAGCCGGCAATCAGAACCTTTTCCTGCTACACTTTCCGCATTACAGCTTAACTGTAACACACAAAATAACCAGACTACAAAACAGCCGGTCTGACTACATTCTTTCCAGCCATACAAACGCTTGAAAGAATTGCCAAACCGGCTGTTTTTATTGTTCTTATAGTATAGAGTTCCTTCTTATTCCCTGCTTTTATTTTTTATAATCAAAACGATATATATTAACAGACAATGGTGGAAGCTTCATTTGTAAAGAATATATTTTTCCTTCACATTCTTCTTTGTCTGCTTCGACAAATTTCTTATTCCGTACGCCTGTTCCACCGAAGCGTTCTTCGTCTGATGAAAGAAGCAGCTCATAACGTCCTCTGCATGGTACACCTGTACGATATGCATCATATTCTACCGGTGTAAAGTTACAAATGAAAAGCAACTGGTCTTTTGCATTTAAACCACGTCTCACAAAGCTGACGGTACTCATCTGTGCATTTTCACAGCTCATCCATTCAAACCCCATCGTATCATAATCATTTACATACAATGCATCATACTTTGCATATAAATGGTTCAGTTCGCGTACAAAATCCTGCATCTGTTTGTTTCTTTCTTCATCAAGAAGGAACCAATCCAGACTTCGCTTTTCACTCCACTCTCTAAACTGGGCAAATTCCTGTCCCATAAAGAGAAGCTTCTTGCCGGGATGACCATACATAAAGCCATACGCAGTACGCAGATTTGCAAATTTATCATCGATTTCACCCGGCATTTTATTGATCATAGAGCCTTTTCCATGCACTACCTCATCATGTGATAAAACCTGAATAAAGTTCTCACTATAAGCATATTGCATACTAAAAGTCAGTCTTCCATGGTTATTTGCCCTAAAATACGGATCCATATGCATATATTCAAGAAAATCATTCATCCAGCCCATATTCCATTTGAACAGGAAGCCAAGTCCGCCAAACTCAACCGGAGAAGTCACACCCGCCCATGCGGTAGATTCCTCCGCTATGATCATGGTTCCCGGAGCCTGCTTTTCAAATTCACGGTTCATATGATGAAACAAATGGATCGCATCATAGTTTTCATTGCCACCATCTTCGTTTGGCAGCCATTCTCCATCATCTTTTCCATAATCGAGATAAAGCATAGAAGCAACGGCATCCACACGTAATCCGTCCACATGGAATTTCCTCAGCCAGAAAAGTCCATTTGCAAGCAGGAAGTTCTCGACTTCTTTTTTGTTATAATTAAAAATATATGTGCCCCAGTGTGGATGTTCACCACGTCTTTTATCAGGATGTTCATACAATGGCTGTCCATCAAAGTTTCCAAGTCCATGCTCATCCTTTGGAAAATGTGCCGGTACCCAGTCTAAGATCACATAAATACCCTTTTCATGCATATAATCCACAAAGTACATAAAGTCTTTTGGATCTCCGTAACGTCTTGTCGGAGCATAATATCCGGTTACCTGATATCCCCACGAACCATCAAACGGATGCTCTGCAATTCCCATAAGCTCAACATGCGTATAGCCCATTTTCAGAACATAGTCTGCAACCATCGGAGCAAGTTCGCGATAGTTATAGAAACCATCTTCCGTTCCGTCATCTTTCTTTTTCCATGATCCTAAATGCATTTCATAAATAGCCATCGGCTTTTTACGAAGAGACTGTCTTGTCTCTTTGACTCTGGCATTCATCCATTTGTTGTCTTTCCAATGATAACCTTCTATATCAGCTACTACAGAAGCATTATTGGGACGAAGTTCTGCACAATTTGCATAAGGATCCGACTTCATCAACAGATCGCCTTTTCGCGTTAAGATCTGGTATTTGTAAACAGCTCCCGGTTCTACTCCGGGAATAAATATCTCATAAACTCCTGATACTTCCAATGTACGCATCAAATGAAGTCGTCCATCCCACATATTAAAGTTTCCAACCACACTGACTGCTCGTGCATGAGGTGCCCAAACCGCAAAATACGTACCCTTCACACCATTGATCGTCATAGGATGTGCCCCCAACTTATCATAGATCTGATAATGCTTTCCCTCTGCAAAAAGATACAGATCATCACCGCTGATCTGTGGTTCAAATGCATATGGATCAGCTGTGACCACCACATCATTCTCTCCATAATAGATATGAAGCAGATAATCTGACTTATATTTCTTTCCATCTACATATAACCCAAAGAAACCACTGCCTTCTCCAACTTCTTCGAGTTCAACTTTCTGCTCTCCCTTAGCATTTGTTACAAAAATCTGCTTTGCTTCCGGACGATATACAGTAAAGACCTGTCCTTTGCCAAAGTTGTGTAATCCCAGAATATTATGAGGTGCATTGTGACATCCTGCCAGCAGCTCATCATATTCTACCCAATTAATCCATTGATCTAATTTTTCCTGCATAAAACCTCCCCCTATCGACATCTCCTTATGTTATAAAAAGCGCAAAGCCAGCGCTTTGCTATGTGTTCCACTACTGTACGAGCAGCTTCCTAATGTTATAAAAAAGCGCAAAGCCAGCGCTTTGCTATGTGTACCACCACTGTACAAGCAGCTTCCTAATGTTATAAAAAAGCCACCTACACTGCATGTATAGATGGCTTTGCTTTTGCATGTGTTTTTATTATAAAATAATTCACATTAGAAGTCAACGAAAGCACCTCTTTTTCTAAATGTACTCCCGGAATTTTCTGAACGAAATTTTCAAGATGGATCTCCCCGACTTATTCGCTAAGGACATCGCTCATCTGATTGATCATATCTTCATCCTTTAAGCGGAATAAAAATTCTACACGTCGCGATGCATTCCGGTCTTCTTTTCCATCCGTATCCAATACAGGATTGCTAAAAGACTTTCCATTTGCCGTGATCATATCACGTACCCCTTTGATCTTACTTTCTGATAAGACCGCATTCTTTGCATTCAGACAATAAGAAGACACCGACAATGCTCTCTTTTGTGAAAGTTCTAAGTTATACAGATAATCACCTTCCGAATCCGTATGACCTTCAATGATGATTTCCGAAACATACTCTTTAAACTGTTTATTTGTCAAAACACCAATATATTTTGGTATAAATTTCTTTAAAAGACTTTCTCCCGACTGCTTTAACACTGCCTGTCCCGAATCAAAAAGAATGCTTGAATCCAATGCAATCGAACCTGTCTTTTCATCGACATTGATACTCATATCGGTTCCGTCGAATTCCTCTTTCAATGCTTCGATCAGCTCTTTACGAATTCCGATCAGCTTATCTAACTGTTCCTGCTGTTCTTTTATCACTTCCTGCTGCTGCTCTAACTCCGCCTGCTTTTCTTCATATTGGGACGTAGATTGTAAGATTGTAAAAGAAATAATCAATATAAAGATCAAAAGCAATGCCGCCATCATATCGGAATACGACAGCCAATAACTTGTCTCTTCTTCTTCCCGCTTATGTTTATTACGCATTTTTCCCTCGTTTCTTATACTCATTTCGAACTATCTTCCATACGGATTTTTCATTGCATTGGCAATCTTTTGCGCCAGACTGTCACCAAAAGAATCCAAAACCTTTTCCATCTCCTGCATCTGGTATTCCTGAAACTTCAAAAACATTCCGATCTGATCATTTGCCATATCCGGCAGTACATATTTATGATAAGCATTTAGAAAATATTCCACTGCGTTATATGCATCTTCCAAATTCTTTTTATATACAAAGTTAAAGATCAGCGAAAAAACCATACCATAGATAGATGTATGAAATGCGATCTTAATACCATCCATCAAAGGTGCGATACTATTTGTGATCTCTGCTGCACTTCCGGTATTAAAATTTTGCAGACCGATTGAAAGTCCGATAAAAGTACCAAGAATACCAAGACCTGTCATAACACCCGGTATAATACTTAAAATTCCTTTTTTGATCACAGCATCAAAATAATCTTCATTGATATAATCCGCCAGATCACAGGTTGATCCATATGCAGAAAGCATATTCAAACGTTTTCGTTCTACCCGGTATTCATTAAATTTGCGGTTTAATGCTTTATTATGAAAAAAATTTGTCTCATCCTTGTATTGTTCCCAAAGATATGCTCCGCTTTTATTAAAATCAATCTCCATAGTCTCTACGGCATATTTCATGCTTTTGATCATTTTGTTGACCGGCATAAAGCACTGTGTATTGGCCCAAAGGATCACGGCACCGATAATGATAAACATACTGATATTAACGACCAGATTTGCCATATCCGGCTTCGCACCACTAAAAAAGTTCAAACATACTGCTACACCTACCATAACAAAATACAATGGCAGTAGTATTCTTTCACTATTACTTGTTTTCATTCGTTTCTCCTTTTTGCTTTTACTTTTTAAGATTAGGGTGTCAGGGAAATTCAGACCTTTTAACACCATGATCTGTTTAGAGAAATTCACCCCTGATAAGATAACAAAACCCACTAAAACATTTTCGCATGAAACAGATCTTATATCAAAGATCCGTTTCATAACATAATCCTATATACGAAAATGTTTAGCGGGAAATATCTGAAAACACTGCCGGTTCTGTCATATAGCAGACCGGAATGTTTTCGAAGAATTCTTTTTATGACATAGATTCTACTAATTTTGTAACAGCTTCTGCCATTTCTTCTGACTGCTTGTCTGCATCTTCAAGAGAAGTACCTACAACACCATAGTAGAATTTGATCTTAGGTTCTGTTCCGGAAGGTCTGATACACATCCATACATTATCTGACATATCAAAGTATAATACGTTTGACTTTGGAAGTCCTGTTGGTTTTACCTCACCGGTTGCAATGTCTGTGATCGTATCTGCCTGATAATCACGGAATGATGTGACTTTGTGTCCGCAGAACTCTTTTAACGGCTCTTTACGAAGTGTTGCCATAATCTCCTGAATCTTAGCAAGACCTTCGATACCTTTCATGGTTACAGCCTGTACACCATCTTTATAGTATCCATATCTCTCATACATAGCGATCATGGCATCCCATAATGTCATGTTCTTTGTCTTATAATAAGCTGCTGCTTCACAAAGCGCCATTGTAGCAACGATCGCATCCTTATCACGAGCATGTGTGCCGATCAGGCAGCCATAACTCTCTTCAAAACCAAAGAGATATTTGCCCTGGCCGGTTGTTTCAAATCCAAGGATCTGCTGACCGATAAACTTAAATCCGGTCAATACTTCGATCAGGTCCACATCATAGTATTTTGCAATAGCATCTGCAAGATTCGATGTAACGATCGTCTTGATCAGCTTACCATCCTCAGGAAGTCCTTTTGTCTCTTTGATCTGGGAAATCTCATAATCAGCAAGCAGACAACCTGACATATTACCTGTTAATGCAATGTATTCTCCGCTCTTTGTATCCTTCACATAGACACCAAGACGATCGGCATCCGGATCAGTCGCAAGTACCAGATCGGCATCTTTTTCTTTTGCAAGCTTTAATGCAAGTTCAAAAGCTTCTGCTGCTTCCGGATTTGGATAACTTACTGTTGGGAACTCGCCATCAGGAAGCTCCTGCTCCGGTACAACATATACGTTTTCAAAACCAATCTCTTTTAAGACACGTCTCGCCGGAATATTACCTGTTCCATGTAATGGTGTATATACGATCTTAATGTCTTTTCCAACTTCTTTGATGCTGTCCCAATGAATCACCTGTTTTTTAAGTTCTTCAATATATTTATCATCAATCGCAGCACCGATCACTTCATAAAGACCTTTTTCCTGTGCGTCCCTCTTGTCCATTGTCTTAACTGTTGCATAATCCGTAACAGCTTTTACTTCATCCATAATGCCTGTATCATGAGGTGGTGTGATCTGTGCGCCATCTTCCCAATACACTTTATAACCGTTGTATTCCGGTGGGTTGTGGCTTGCAGTCACGTTAATACCGGCGATACATTTTAATTCTCTTACAGCAAAGGAAAGCTCCGGTGTTGGTCTGAGTGATTCAAAAACATAAGCTTTGATACCATTCGCAGCCAGGCAAAGAGCAGCTTCATCAGCAAATTCCGGTGACATTCTTCTGGAATCATATGCGATTGCAACACCCTGGCTTGTCTTACCTGCTTTTACAATATAATTAGCAAGTCCCTGTGTCGCTTTACGAACCGTATAGATATTCATGCGGTTTGTGCCGGCTCCGATAATACCACGAAGTCCTGCTGTACCAAATTCAAGATCGGTATAAAAACGTTCTTTGATTTCATTGTCGTCATTTGCAATTGCCTGCAATTCCTTTTTGGTGTCTTCATCAAAATATGGATTTTCTAACCATGCCTTATAGCTTTCTTTGTAATTCATGAATTTTCCTCCTGTCATCCGGCATATGCCGTAAAGTGATTGATTTATCTATAGACGCATAAGCGTTCTTATATTTAGTATTTCTTGTTCCTGACGAAACTATTTTCACCGGTTTTGTCAATTATTGTGTATCATCTGCTACAAGATCAGCAAATGATAGTTTGGTATTCTTGTCATCATCCAGAATATCTACCGTGTAACTCTTTGTAACTTTTCCGGTCTCACTTAATGTAATAGTCTGAGAACCGATCACTTTTGTAAATGTACAAGGTGCCATGCCTTTATATACATTATCCAGATATACAGATGCACCTTCCGGTGCTGATACCGTGATCGTATGTCCGCTGTCGATCTTCTTCGTAACAGTATTGCTGTCACTCGAACTATCTGAAGACGAGGAAGATGCAGCCGGTGTACTGCTTGCCGATGGTGTTGCAGAAGCTTCTGACTCCTCCTCATCGGTCAGGCTGATCGATATTGTTTTCGATGCTTCTTCTACATCTAAAATACCGGAATACGTCTGATATCCTGTCATAGACACTGTAACTTTATATTTGCCATAATTTAACCGTACCGGCTTGTCATAGCGGATCATTGTACCGTTCAAGGCAACATCTGCTCCTTCCGGCTCTACATTGAATGTAACTTCACCAATGTTTTTCTTCGTTGGTACATAATCACTAAAATCAACAACAACTTCCGAATCCGCCTTCACCGTCACGGTCTTTGTCGCACTCGCTCCGGTCTTTGACAAGGTCAGGCGGTACGTGCCCTCCCCGGCAGTGATCAGCATATTATCTGAAATCGGAACAATGATCTTGTCTCCCACTTCTGCCATACCGCCTTTGAAATCATTATAATTCGTAATACGGATATAGCCATGACCGGATGTCCTGACTGCTGAATATACTTTAATACCGATACCACGGACTGTCAACACATCCTGCGAACTAAACTCCATTGTATCGATCTGTGATGTCTCGGATGCAAAATAAGTATTCCGGTCATATTGGTATTTCTCACCGGCAAATTTCATCATATTTTGATCCGCATCAAATGAAAATTTCTTAACATCCTGATATTCCCATTCGTCTTCCGGAACGGATGCTGTCACGATCTTTGCATCACTGATGCGGTATTCCACCGTAAAGATCTCTCCTATCTCAATCTCTGATGCATCTTTTTCCTGTTGATAGCGATCTGTCACTACCGAAGTCTCACCATAGGATAATGTATCTACAGTATCTGTTTCTAATTCTCTTAACTGGATCTCTTCTTTTGCCGTATCGTTCTTCAAAACAACTCCGGTTACACCATGTGTTTCTATTGCCGGTGTTGATGCCGTCGTATTGTTCCTCTTTTTAATCGAAATACTACACGAAGTCAGAACGGCTACGCATAAAGCAGCTATGCATACCGGTAAAGTAATATGTTTGTGTGTTCTTTTCAACATTCATTCGTCCCTTCATCTACATCCGTGTATTATCTTCCGATCAGAGTGTCAATGCCTTCTTCCGACACAATAATCTTCTCAAAATAAGTATATGCTTTTGCATTCGTCCCTTGCAAATATACAGACATACCTATTTATATTTTACCACACACTTTTTTAAAATAAAAGCCCCCTGATTTCTCTTAAAAACTTTTGACGCTCCTGCTCCTGTTCTTCCATTTTTCTAAGTTTCTCATAGTTTTTCAAAGACATCCATGATTTCTTTCCATTGTAGTAAAAATTAATCTGTTTCCAGAACTTTTCCGGAAATAAAAACAAAAGATACAACATTTTTGCTTCGATATCGGAAAGCGGTCGTATTTTCTGATATTCTTCGATCATTTTTACACCGCTATGCACACTCCAACCCTTTTTTTCCATCCATTTCCGCAAAAAATGATACAGATCCACAATTTGCATGCCAAACTCTGCCCGTTCAAAATTGACAACCGCGATCTCATGTTCCGTAAAAAGAATATTATGATGATTATAACTGCCATGATACAGACGGCCTTCATCGACAGACTGTTGCTGCAAATACAAAAAAGATTCCTGATCCATCTGTTCAAGAGCTTTTCCTGCCTGTTCATAATACAGAGGGAAAAGATTTAATATACATATCTCCATTTCGTTTTTCTGCTTTTTCGTGCGGATATAATTATAAACGCGTTTCATTTCACGCATGTGGCGATGCAATGTTCCTGTGATTTCTTTTTTGCAACCCAATTTTTTGAAATCTTCCAGACAGTCCGTCTTTGTCTGCTCCTGTTCCTGCTCCTGCGTCAATATCTTAGACGCATCTTTTATCATATCTTGTGCCGGATAGACTAATTCCCGATGCAGGCAGGCAAGATTTTGTACAGCCTCCCTGACATCATCATTATCATGCAGATTACATTCTCTTCCTAAGAACCACCGCTTTAATATCCATACATTCCCCTGTTTATCTCTCGTTGTATAAGAACCATTCTCCGTCTTCAATGCCATGTCGATCTCCCTGCGTCCCTGTTCTTCCAGTTTCATCTTGATCTGCTCCGTAAAACTTAGCTTCTTTTCACTTTCCCGGCAATGGATCAGTGTAAAAATACCTTCTTTGGCTTCAAAGAGGATTGCACCACGAATTCTCCTTTTTCCATTCACATGAATCGGATATTGTTTTACAATTTCTTCCGTCTTATCTTCCATTTTACAACCCCCTGCTCCCCTGATTTTAATTCCGATCATAAATACATTAATCTTACCAATGCATTTTTATATGTCCGGTATCGAACGTGTTCTTTTTCATCATATGACACAGAAGGAGGAATCATTCCAAAAAAATCCCTTTTGTATCACAAGTATTCCTTATCATACAAAAGGGATTCCGGGGAATGCAATATTATTTTTCAATATAACCGATACCAAGGCTGTTTGGTCCGATATGTGTACCAACGACAGGTCCGATACATGTTACGAATACCGGATTCTTTACGCCTGCTTCTTCAAGCTGTTCTTTGAGCTTTTCTGCACGTTCCGGTGCATTGGAATGACCAATTACGATCGGGTAGTCGGGATCAGCCGGATTTTCAAGTAAGCGGTTGACAAGCCATGCATTACAAGACTTCTTTCCCTTAACCTTGTCTACCGGCTTTGCGCCATCCGCTACTACCTGCAAAACCGGATGAAGTTTCATCAATCCGCCGATAAGTGCTGCACTCTTTGAGATTCTGCCGCCACGTTTTAAATATTCCATTGTGTCAATAACAATATATGTCTTTGTCTGCGGAAGTAATTTACGGATCGCATCTTCAATCTCTTTGGCACTCTTTCCCGCATCACGAAGTGAAACGGCTGTCTTAACAAGAAGAGACTGCCCCATTGCACCATTTTCACAATCGATCAGATGGATCTTGTCAGAGTCCACTTTTTCCTGTGCAATATATGCCGACTGGAAAGTAGCACTCATTCCCTTTGAGAAAATAATCGCTACCACGTCATCTCCGGCATCTGCATACCGCTGAAAAACCTCTTCAAAATCATAAGGATTTACTGCTGATGTTGATGGCGGAGTACTGTTTTCTTCTAACTTTGTATAAAAATCTTCATTTGATAATTCTATACCGCATTTGTACTCTTCTTCACCAAAACATACATTCAACGGAAGGATATCAATATTGATCTCCTTTGCATATTCCATTGTCAAATCACATAAACTGTCCGTAATTATTCGTATCATTCTTGCCTCCATACCTGTATCATGTCCTCTCGATATTTTTCGCTAAGAAAATACTGAGAGGACATACTTAATTTTTCTGTTATTTTGAACTGTCTTACAAAATGCTACTCTGAGAGGAGTTCATCTGCAAGTGTTTCCATTGCTGCGATATCTTTGTCTTTCATAACAGACATGATCGTAACATTATTCTCACATATAGAAAGATTCTTCATACCCTCTAACATACCTGTCATCGCTCTTTTTGCTGTTGGTGCCCAGGAACCGTTCTCAATCATTGCAACCTTACGCTTCTGATAGCTCTTATGGGCAAGTCGGTTTAAGAAGTCTTCCATCGGAGGGAACACACCGCCATCATAAGACGCTGCACAAAGAACTAACTTACTGTAACGAAATGCATCTTCAACAGCCTCTGCCATATCATCACGGGTCAGATCAGTAAATGCAACCTTGGCAGCACCCTTTTCTTTCAGGATTTCTGCCATCTTTTCTGCTGCCTTTCTCGTATTTCCATGAATGGACGCACTTGCAACCAAAACACCTTCATCTTCCGGTTCATAACTGCTCCATGTGTTATACTTATCAATATAATATCCTAAATTTTCTTTTAAGATCGGTCCATGCAGCGGACAGATTGTCTGAATATCCAAACCTGCTGCCTTCTTCAGTAATGTCTGCACCGGAGCACCATATTTTCCTACTATGTTAAAATAGTATCTTCTGGCTTCACAAGCCCAGTCTTCATCTGCACTTAAAGCACCAAACTTACCAAAACCGTCTGCTGAAAACAGAATCTTTTCTGTTGACTCATATTCCACCATAACTTCCGGCCAATGTACCATCGGAGCCATGACAAATGTTAATTTATGTGCACCAAGTTCTAATGTATCGCCCTCTTTGACTGCGATCGCACGTTCCTCAAGATTTTCAATATCAAAAAACTGTGGAAGCATTGCTTTGGCTTTGACACTAAGCACTAATTTTGCATCGGGATACGCATCTGCTAATGCCTTTACATTAGAAGCATGATCCGGCTCAAGATGAGAGATCACAAGATAATCTACTGTTCTGCCATCTAACGCAGCTTTTAAATTTTCAAACCACTCTTTGGATTTCCTTGCATCTACGGTATCCATAACTGCTGTCTTCTCATCTAAAATGACATATGAGTTATATGATACCCCATTCGGAATAATATACTGTCCTTCAAAAAGATCCAGATCTGTATCATCTACGCCTATGTACTTTACAGCATCAGAAATTGTAACTTTATCCATGTAAATTTACCTCCATTATTCATATGCTATTGTATTCTTAAAATCTTTTGTATCATATCAAAACCGATTTTAAGAATGCCTACAATTTTTTTATTCAGAATGATTATAGCATTAGGGCAAAAAAAAGGAAAGCATATCTTTCTTGACACCACATAGTATAATAATTATTGCAAAAAACTCTTCTTATTGATATATCATTACTATAGAATGAACATTTTTATTGCGAAATAAAATAAGCTAGAAATGAGGATGATTTATGAACACAACACAAAATACAACAGACAATCCACTGGCAACCGGAAATATCAACCAATTGATGATCAAGTTTGCCGTTCCAAGCATCATTGCAATGATGGTCAGTGCTGTTTATAACATCGCCGATCAGTTATTTATCGGCAACGCTGTCGGTACATTAGGAAATGCTGCAACAAATATTGCATTTCCGCTTTCTATGATGTGTACAGCGATTGCATTGATGTTTGGTATCGGTGGTGCATCCAGCTTCAACCTGCATATGGGAGCCGGTGAGTCCCAAAAAGCACCATATTTTCTTGGTAACTCGATCACGATGCTTCTTGGTCTGGGAGCAATCCTATTTATCGGAACGGAACTTTTCTTAGATCCGATGTTAAAGTGCTTTGGTTCTCCTGATAATGTACTGCCGCTTGCAAAGCAATATGTCAGCATCACAGCGATCGGTTTTCCTTTCCTGATCATTACGATCGGTGGCGGTCATCTGATCCGTGCCGATGGCAGCCCAAAGATGACAATGATATGCAATCTGTCCGGTGCCATAATCAACATTGTATTGGACGCTCTTTTTGTGCTTGTTCTCCGCTGGGGTATGGTCGGTGCTGCTCTTGCAACGATCATCGGTCAGATCTTTTCTGCATTTCTGGCTCTGAACTATTTAAGACACTATCGGACCGTAACGATCGAAAAAAAACATTTGCGTCCACAGACTGTTTATCTGAAAAGGATCATGGCACTTGGCATGGCTTCCTGCTTTAATCAGATTGCAATGATGACCGTACAGATCTGTATGAACAATCTGCTCAAACATTATGGTTCTCTTTCTCAATATGGTGAAGCAATCCCGATCGCCTGTGCCGGAATCGTTATGAAAGTCGGACAGCTTTACTTTTCCATCGTGATCGGATTGTCTCAGGGCAGCCAGCCGATTGAAAGTTTTAACTATGGTGCACGCCAATATAAACGTGTAAAAGCCGCATACCGCTATGCTGTGATCGCAGGTGGAACCGTATCGGTAATCGCTTTTGTGATCTTTCAGCTCTTTCCGCACCAACTGCTGGCACTGTTTGGGAATGGATCGAAAGAATATTTTGAATTCGGATCTTTCTACTTCCGTATCTTTATGTTAATGGCATGGGCAAACTTTATGCAGCCAATCTCTTCTACATTCTTTACTTCCATCGGTAAAGCCAACAAAGGTACATTCCTGTCTCTGACAAGACAGATCATCTTTTTGCTGCCGCTGATGTTCTTTTTGCCTACCATCTTTGGGATCAAAGGAATCCTGTATGCAGCACCTATCGCAGATGGCATGGCATTTGTGACAGCTGTCGTTATGGTATGGTCGGAAATGCGTGCCATGAAATAAAAATACAATTTCAAGATATTACCGTGTGTACCACTACTGTACAAACTGTTTCTGTTCCATAAAAAAGTGCAAAGCCAGCGCTTTGCTATGTGTACCACCACTGTACGAG
>OGCN01000522.1_pt1 | contig 61608 bp, 45 predicted proteins | sample 1570181 | NCBI WGS metagenome assembly OGCN01 (sample SAMEA4370584, study PRJEB24528) | human gut metagenome | reverse complement strand
AGTCCCTTGCGGCGTAGTTCTTATTTAAGCCGTCCAAGTTTTGGGGTGCAGTTCAGATTGATCCCCTGGCGCGCCTTTTGCATCGGTGCCGATGTCGTTTTGTGCCGCTTGCGTTCCTAGCGTTCGTCCACGAGCTTGGCGACGAGGGCCTTGAGCTCGGCCACCTCTCGCTCGAGTTCCTTGACGCGGCGGGCGTTCTCGGTGATGCCCTGGCGGTTAAGGGCACTCTGCTCGGCGGCGTCATCGGGCATGTACTCGCGATGCTGCTTGGCGTCGAAACTCTCCTCGAACACGCGGCAGCCGTTGCGCTTGATGATGCGTCCCGGCACGCCCACGACGGTGCAGTTGTCGGGCACGTCTTTGACGACGACCGAGTTGCCGCCGATCTTGACGTTGTTGCCGATGCGGATGTTGCCGAGCACCTTGGCGCCCGTGCCCACGGTGACGTTATTGCCGAGCGTTGGGTGGCGTTTGCCGGTCTCGTTGCCGGTGCCGCCGAGCGTGACGCCCTGATAGAGCACGCAGTTGTCGCCCACAATGGTGGTCTCGCCGATGACGACGCCCATGGCGTGGTCGATAAAGAAGTGCTTGCCGATCTGTGCGGCGGGATGAATCTCGACGCCGGTGATATGACGGGTGATTTGCGAGAGCACGCGGGCGAGCGAGCGATGTCCATGCTCCCACAGCCAGTGCTCGGGCACGTGGTTCCACTTGGCGTGCAGGCCAGGATAGGAAAGGAAGATGACCAGACCGTTTTGCGCGGCGGGGTCCTGCGCTTGGACGGTCTTGATGTCCTCGCGAATGGTATTGATAAAGCTCACCGGCCGCCCTCCCTTAGCGCCATGGCAATGCGATTCAATAAAGTATAGCGATTCGCTAGGGATTAGGAAGGACAATCTTGGCGGCATTGCGCGACAGGTGTCAGTTATGCAAACTTGCTGGTAATGGAGTCATGCTTTTGTGGGGTTGCGCACGAGGGGACGCCGCAACCGTATACTGGTCAACTTGGACGTATCCGCGCCCACAACTGAGAGGTTTTACTTCATGGGTTTCATCAATTTTATCGCCGAGCTGCTTAAGGACCCGCGCACCGCGATCGCCAGCTGGATCGCCGCCGGCCCGCTTATGGCCTACGGCTGCGTGTTCCTGATCATCTTTATCGAGACGGGCGTGGTGTTCTTCCCGTTCCTCCCCGGCGATTCACTGCTGTTTGCTTCGGGCTTCTTTGCCCACAATGGCGGCTTTAACATCGTGGCCCTGCTGGCCGTCGCATGGGCGGCTGCCATCCTGGGCGACCAGTGCAACTTTATGATCGGTCACTTCTTTGGCAAAAAGATTATCGCTTCGGGCAAGGTCAAGGCTATGACGCCCGAGCGCATCAAAAAGTCCGAGGATTTCTTGGACAAGTGGGGTCACCTGGCCATCTTCCTGGGTCGCTTCTTCCCGTTTATCCGCACCTTTGTGCCCTTTATCGCTGGCATGGGCGGCATGCACTGGCGCAACTTTGTCGTCTTTAACGTGCTGGGCGGCATTACCTGGTCGACGGTCTTTACGCTGCTGGGCTACTTCTTTGGCGGCATTCCCTTTGTGCAGGAGCACTTTGAGCTGCTGATTATCGGCATCGTTGCCGTGTCGATCATCCCGACCGTGGTCGGTCTGGTTAAGGCTAAGCTCGGTAAAAAGAACGCCTAGTCCGAGCTTGTTTTCGGACGTTAATTCCAAGGCCCGTCATCGGATTCGATGGCGGGCCTTTTGTGTTGAAGGCAAATGAAAATACTTTACCTAGTTAAAGAAAAACGTTTTATCCAAGGCGTGCGGGGAGTACAATCACCTGCATGCGAATCGACGTGCCATCGGCTTTGATGCTGCCCGCGTGTCCTGCCCGGCTCTACGCTTCCGGGTATGCGACGTTGCGACGCGGCCGGCTTCGGTCCTTGCGTGCGGGTTCGCGAGTATGCAACCGTGTATGTAAGGAGCGACATATGACTGTCGAGAAGAAGGATATCGATTGGGGTAGCCTCGGCTTTGGCTACATGAAGACCGATTACAGCTATGAGGCCCATTGGAAGGACGGCGAGTGGGACGAGGGCGGCCTGACCACCGACCACACCCTGCATGTCTCCGAGTGTGGCGGCATCTTCCACTACTGCCAGGAGGTCTTTGAGGGCCTGAAGGCCTACACCGCCGAGGACGGCAGCATCGTCTGCTTCCGTCCCGATATGAACGCCGAGCGTATGTACAACTCCGCCCAGCGCCTCGAGATGCCCCCGTTCCCCAAGGACAAGTTTGTCGAGGCCGTCAAGCAGGTCGTCTCTGCCAACGCTGCATGGGTTCCGCCCTTCGCCTCTGGCGCAACCCTGTATGTGCGTCCGTTTATGATCGGCTCCGGTGACGTGATTGGCGTGGCTCCCGCTCCTGAGTACACGTTCCGCATTCTCGTGACCCCGGTCGGTCCGTACTTTAAGGGTGGCCTCAAGCCTGTTAAGCTGCGCGTTTCCGAGTACGACCGCGCCGCACCGCACGGCACCGGCAACATCAAGGCCGGCCTCAACTACGCCATGTCCCTTAAGCCCACGATGGAGGCTCACCGCGAGGGCTATGCCGAGAACCTGTATCTCGACTCCGAGTCCCGCACCTATGTCGAGGAGACCGGTGGCGCCAACGTCCTGTTCGTGAAGGAGGACGGCACGCTTGTCGTCCCGCAGTCGCACACCGACTCCATCCTGCCCTCCATCACCCGCCGTTCGCTCGTTCAGGTCGCTGAGGACCTGGGCATGACCGTCGACCAGCGTCCCGTCGAGTGGGCCGAGGTCAAGGCCGGCACCTTTGTGGAGTGCGGCCTGTGCGGCACCGCTGCCGTCATCTCCCCGGTGGGCGAGATCGACAACAAGGTCTACGGTGCCGACGAGACTGTGACCTTCCCGGCTGGCTACACCGAGATCGGTCCCGTGATGAAGAAGCTCCGCGAGACCCTGACTGGTATCCAGTCTGGTGCTGTCGAGGACAAGCACAACTGGGTTTACACCGTCGCGTAATTTGTCTTACCTATCCGGGCAGAGAACAAGTTCCCTCCTGGCGCGTCCTCGGACATGCAAGAAGCCCTCGCTGCGCACTTCGTGCGGCGAGGGCTTCTTGCGTCCTGCGGAGTGCGCCGGGAGGGAACTTGTTCTCTGCCCTGCGGGTTCGGCGATGTCACAACGGGCAATGATTAATCTGAAAAAAGATGGTGCGCGGTCTATTGGCCGCGCGTTGTGCGTGGATAAGAAAAGGGCCCAAGGTTTGTGCCTTGGACCCTAAAGGGTTGATGAACTGGCTTAAGACTCGGCCGTGATTGTTAGAACTTGACGGTCGGGGCCTGGCGGGCTGCTTCGGCGGCCTCGAAGCCCTGGCGCTCCTTAAACTGAAAGATGCCGGCAAAGATGACAGCCGGGAACGTCTGAATGGCGTTGTTGTAGCTGAGCACGCAATCGTTGTAGCTCTGGCGTGCGTAGCTAATCTTGTTCTCGGTATCCTCGAGCGATGCCTGCAGCTGCGTAAAGTTGGTGTTTGCCTTAAGATCGGGGTAGGCTTCGGCTACGGCGAAGAGCTGACGCAGCGCACCGGTCAGCACGTTGTCGGCTTCCATCTTGGCCTCGGGCGTGGTGGCCTTGACGGCGGTGTTACGCGCGCTGATCACGGCGGAGAGCGTCTCCTGCTCGTGCTTGGCGTAGCCCTTGACGGTCTCGACCAGGTTGGGGATCAGGTCGTTGCGGCGCTGCAGCTGCGTATCGATGTTCTGCCAGGCGTTATCAATGCGGTTACGCTTGGTGACCATGTTGTTGTAGATGCCGGCGATGGCGCAGACAATCACAATGACAACAACGATGCCGATGATGACGGTAATCATGATGTCTCCGTTTCGAATGGCCGCGGCGGCATGCGCCAGCTGCCGTTGGTATAACGCTACTAGTATACCCGCAACGTTTTGCCGTGCCGAACTTTCCGGCAAGCGTTATGTTTTCGGCGGGGTCGGCACCGGGGCAAAGCGCGCGAGGTACAGGTGTAAGATATGCGACAGATTGACGAGTGTTGTCTTTGCCCTGAGGATGGCGATACGGATGGACCTTCGCATCAAGAAAACCTATCGTGCCCTGTTCGATGCCTTTACCGAGCTTTTGGAAGAGTATCGGTTTGAGGATTTGACGGTTGCTATGCTTTGCGACCGGGCCATGATTCGCCGCACGACGTTCTATAAGCACTTTCGCGATAAAAACGATTACTTCGCCTTTTATATCGATGAGCTCATGTCGGGCTTGCCGCAAAAACAGCCCGATGAGGCCGGCGCGGTGTCTGCCGAGGACGTGCGCGCGCTTCGGCACGCGATTTTGGACGATGCCATGGATTTGATTCTGGCGCACGAGCGGCTCATGGATAACATTTTGGCAAGCAGCATGTCGGGCATGTTGACCAACGTTATTTGCGACCGCATTGCCCACTCCATCCGCGAGCGTGTGATGAACGTGCTTGCCGAGGATGCCCTGGCCCCCGTGTCACTCGAGACGACGTCTGAGTTTGTCGCCGGCGGTATTATTCGACTTTTCACGATATGGTGGGAGTCGGGTCACGATCTTGAGCATCGACCTGAGATAGCCGACGTGGTCGATGCGCTGTTTGAGCGGACCATGACACCGGTGCATCACTAGAAGTGGCGGAGAGAGGGGGATTCGAACCCCCGGAACGCTCTCGCGCTCAACGGTTTTCAAGACCGCCGCATTCAACCGCTCTGCCATCTCTCCGTGAGTCGTAATGATAGCATCGTTTTGGATTTGCAACAGGGAAGGCGAACGATGACGATCACCGAAATCGATGAGAAGTTCATGCGCGAGGCACTGGTCGAGGCGCGCGCCGCCGCGGTAGTGGGCGAAGTGCCCATTGGCGCTGTGGTGGTGCGTGCTGGTGAGATTGTCGCGCGGGCGCATAATCGTCGCGAGCTCGACCAGGACCCTTCGGCGCATGCAGAGTTCGCGGCCCTGTGCGCTGCCGCTCGGTCGCTCGGTCGCTGGCGCCTTTCCGATTGCACGGTCTATGTAACGCTCGAGCCTTGCTGCATGTGCGCGGGTCTCATGGTCAACGCGCGCGTGGGCCGCTGCGTATACGGTGCCGCCGATGCCAAGGCGGGCGCGCTGGGATCCCTATACGATTTGAATGCCGACTCGCGCCTGAATCATCGGTTTAACGTGACGGCTGGGGTCCTGGCGGATGAATGCCGTGAGCTGCTGATTAGCTATTTTGGCGGTCTGCGCGGAGCAGGCGGCGCTGATGGCGGTTGTGGGGCCGATCTTGAGGCGCATGCCGCTCATGCCGAGGCGCTCGCGTGTGCCGAAGATATCGCCGTTGAGGCGGTTGACTTTGGCCCTGCGTGCCGCCGGCCCCGCCGTGTGCTGCTGGCGATCGACTCCTTTAAGGGCAGCGTGTCGAGTGCACGGGCGGAGGCGGCGGTTGCCGAGGGCATGCGCCGTGTGTGGCCCGATGCCGAGGTGCGCGCGTTGCCGCTGGCGGATGGCGGCGAGGGAACGCTCGACGCCATCGACGCGTGCGGCGGTGAGATTGTGACCTGCGAGGTGGCAGGTCCCTTGGGCGATCGCGTGTCTGCCCAGATGCTGGTGGACGACGAGCGCGACTCGGCTGTAATTGAGATGGCCGAGGCGGCGGGTATTGGGTATTCGAGTTGTACGGAGTCGGCGGCGTTGGCGGCTTCGACCTATGGCGTGGGCGAGCTTATGCTTCGCGCAGTTCGCACGGGCGCAAGGACACTCTATATTGGTCTGGGCGGCAGTGCCACCAACGACGGTGGCGCCGGCATGCTGCAGGCGCTGGGCGCGCGCGTGGTCGATGATCAGGGATGCGATGTCGCCCCCGGTCTTGCCGGCCTTGAGCAGGTGGCGAGCGTTGATTTGGTGCCAGCGCTTCGGGCACTGAATGGCATGCGTGTCGTGGTGCTTTCGGATGTCGAGAATCCGCTCGTAGGGCGTCGCGGCGCACTGGCGGTGTTTGGCGGGCAGAAGGGCCTGCCGGCGGATGATGTCGAGGTGCTGCGCAGATACGACGGCTGGATGGTCGGCTACGGTCGCCTGCTCGATGCGGCAATTTTCGAGGCGCAAGCCCAGGGGTTGTTGCGCACACCCGAGAACGCACGGACATTTGGCTCGGTGCTTGGCGTGCCCGGCGCGGGCGCTGCCGGTGGCTTGGGCGCGGCGTTGCTGGCGCTCGGCGCGGAGCTACGCTCGGGTGTGGAGACGGTGCTCGATCTCGTGGGGTTTGACGAGCACGTGCGCGATGTCGACCTGGTCATTACAGGCGAGGGCAATATGGATGAGCAATCCGCCGCCGGTAAGGCGCCGGTTGGTGTGGCTCGCCGCGCCAAGCGATATGGCAAACCGGTGGTCGCCGTCGTGGGTGGTCGCGCCGTCAACCTGGATGCGGTATGTGAGCAGGGTATTGACTTGGTTTTGCCGATTTGCCGCAAACCCATGGGCCTGGAACAGGCACTCGATCCGCAAGAAGCCACAACCAACCTCATCTGCGCCGGTGAAGCGGCCGCTCGATCCTACGACCTTGGCCGTATCTAAAACCCATCCCCTCGATAAGTTGCGGTGAAATACGGAGCGTTTTTGCCTTTAAGGGGCCAATTCAGTCCGTATTCCACCGCAACTTCGAGAATGGCCATTCGAGGTTGGCTGCCTTGGGTCTTGGATCGGACCGTTTGCCACGAAACGTGGCCATCTACTACGTTAAACCGGCCACTCTCGACCATCCCGGAATTTGCAAAAACAAAACCGCAGGTAGAAAGCTTGCCGATTTTCGAAAAGCCGGCTATGGTTGACCCCTGCGGCCTAAACGTAGTAGATGGGCCCTTTCTGTGGTGCGGCACCAAGCCGGTCATTTTGGGATCGGACTATTTTGACTACTCATTGGCTGCTCTGGCAATCGGGCTGCAAAAGTAGTCAAAAAAGCTCCGTCCCAAATTAGCTACCTTGCTCTGGCGGGCGGGAGCAGGTAAGATATACCGAGCGCCTAGCGCGTTCGATGGGTTCGGATGACGACATGTTCCGAATCTGGTCAGGTCCGGAAGGAAGCAGCCATAAGGAGCCTCTGTCGGGCATCCGAATCCATCGAGCGCACGGGCGCTATTTTGGTGCCGCGACATGGCCCGGCCGGCGGCGAGGTGTTTGGTGTCTGGGCATTGATGGCTACGTGGTTCAAGAGGCGGCGGTGCTGTTGCTTGAATTTTTGCAGTTAAAGAGGCTCGTTTCCCTAGGTTGGGGAAACGAGCCTCTTTTTGTCTCTGGGCTTGTGGATTGGTGAAGGCAGAATGCTCTGTCGGCTATTTTGAGTTCTTGATGCGGCGTGTGGCTGTGGCGGTTATTCCGAATCCCATGGCGGCGATTCCTGCGAGTGCTATTGCGCTCGGTGCTGTGTCGCCCGTGTTCGCGAGCTTGCCGGCGGTCGTATTTGCTTGCTTGCCGCTGCTCGAGTTCGCCTGCTTGGTGGAGCTTGGTAGGGCGTCTTTGCCGGTTGCAGGTGAGGCAACGGGCGGTGTCGCCTCGGCGGGTTGCGTTGAGCCGGAGGGGGGCGTCGTCTCGGTCGGTTTCGTTATCTCGGGCGAGGTGGCCTTGTCTGCCGCGGCCTTTGCCTCTTCGTATGCCTTGCAGGCGTCGTCATAGGCCGTTTGCGCTTTTTTCAAATTGTCGAGGAGCGCATCTCGCCAGGCTGTGAACCGGTCGATATCGGCTTTATATTTCTCTACAGCACGTTCACAGTCATTAACTCGTCTTTCCTCTCTTCTGAGGCGGTACTGGAACTCGCGGAGCTCCGTTTCGCAATAGTTTACGTGCGTTTTTGCCGATATGATCTCACTGTGCAACTGCTTTATTTGCTGTTTAGTAGTTTCGACAAACTCCTCGTAGCCGAGTGCTTCGAGTGTCTTAAGCATCTCATGTTTCTTCTCTAATTCTGCCTGGAGCTCGCTTACCCGGTTGATGGCCCCGTCGTATTTGGCTTGGGCAGCATCGACGTCCGCTTGCATGGTGGGAAGGAGTTCCCTCCCTTCGGCGGCTTGCGCCGCCATCTTTTCGCGGTACTCTTGAAAACGGGTAATGTCATCATTGAATCTCGCAATTTTCTCGGGACTTGCGGCGTTTTTTGCGGCCTCGAGGTTTTTGAGCGCTTCCTGCATGGCTGCATACGCTTTTTCTTTTGCGGCGGCCGCGTCTTCTGTCTGCGGGGCGCCCGAATTGCCGTTGGTGGCGCTCGTCTGCGAAACGGCCGCACCGGTGGGGGAACTGGTTTCTGCCGCGATCGCCGTTGCGGGGGCGATTCCCGCGACAAGTGCCGCGGAAAGGGCGATGCCCACAGTTGCTCGTCTTGCTCTTCTTGCGAGAATGTCGTTCATCTCGGCACCTCATTTCAAGGGTCGGCGACTAACTTGGTAGCACTAATGTGAATATACCATGCTAGTTGACCCGACACTGGCTGGGTGTGCGCGTATACCCCTCTGAAAACTGAATCCCGTTAGAAACGACGAGTTGTTTACGCTTCTTTTGGGGTGGCGGTACTATCATGGTTCGAATTGAATGTGGATGATGATAGGGAGCGCCTATACATGATTGAGCTGCTCAGGCGTTTTGGTGGTAAGTTTCGCCGGTATATGGTGATTGGCCCTGCGTGTAAGCTGATCGAAGTGATCTTTGACCTGCTGACGCCGCTGGTGATTGCCCAGATGATCGATAAGGGTATTGGCGCACACGATGTCAACGCCGTCGTCCACTACGGTATGCTGCTTGGCGCCATGGCTGTGATCGGCATCTCGTTTACGCTCGTCTGCCAAAAGATGGCGGCGCTCACCTCGCAGGGCATGGGCACCGATATCCGCGGTGCGCTCTACCAGCACATCAACAAGTTGAGCTATGCCGAACTCGACCGCTTTGGCACGCCGTCGCTTATCACCCGCATCACCAACGACGTCAACCAGGTGCAGCTCGCTGTGGCGCTGGGCGTACGCATGCTCATCCGCTGGCCCTTCTTGGCGGTGGGCTCTATGTGCGCGGCCCTTGCCATCGACCTTAAGCTCGGCATGATCTTCTTGATCTGCACGCCCGCTATCGGCCTGGTGTTTTGGTTTGTCATGGCGCGCTGTATCCCGTATTACAGGCAGCTGCAGGCAAAGCTCGACCGCATCGCGCTTATCTGCCGCGAGGGGCTTTCGGGCGCCCGCGTTGTTCGCGCCTTTGTACGTGAGGACCACGAGCGCGAGCGTTTTGCCCAAGCCGCCGATGACCAGGCCAATACTGCCATCGCGGTGGGCAAGCTCTCGTCGATCCTTAATCCCGTCACGTTTTTGGTGATGAACCTGGGCGTGTGCGCCATCCTGTGGGTGGGCGGCATCCAGGTCAACGTGGGCGAGCTCACGCAGGGTCAGGTCATGGCGTTTGTGAACTACATGACGCAGACGCTCACCTCCATCGTGTACGTCGCCAACCTGGTCGTGGTCTTTACCAAGGCGAGCGCCAGCGCGTCGCGTATCAACGAGGTGCTCAATTGCGTGCCGAGCATCGCTGACGAGGGCAACCAGCCGGTCGCGCTGCCTGAGCCGGGCAATGTCGCTCCCGTTCCTGCGCTGGGCTTGAGCCATGCGAGCTTCTCGTTTGGCGCCGGCGCTGCCAACGCCGTCAACGATGTGACCCTGGAGCTGCCGCTGGGCAAGACGCTCGGCATTATCGGCGGCACGGGCAGCGGTAAGTCGACGCTCGTCTCGCTCATCCCGCGCCTGTACGATGCGAGTACCGGCAGCGTGAGCGTGATGGGCGCCGACGTGCGCACCTGGCCGCTCGACCAGCTGCGCCGTGTGGTCGCGACCGTTCCACAGCGCGCGTCGCTGGTGAGCGGCACCATCCGCAGCAACCTGACCTGGCGCGACGAGGCTGCGACCGACGAGGAGCTCTGGGTGGCGCTCGACATGGCGCAGGCGAGCGAGTTCGTGCGCAACAAGCCGCAGGGGCTCGATGCCCCGGTCGAGGCGGGCGGTAAGAACTTCAGCGGTGGCCAACGCCAGCGCCTGACCATCGCGCGCGCCCTGGTGGGCTCGCCTCAGATATTGATCATGGACGATTCTGCCTCGGCGCTCGACTTTAAGACCGACGCGGCGCTTCGCCATGCCATCCGCGAGCGCAGTGTGCGCGGTGCCGCCGAGGGCGGGCTGCCGCTGACTACGGTGATCGTAAGCCAGCGCGTTTCGACCGTGCGCGACGCCGATATGATCTGCGTACTTGACCACGGTTCGGTCGCGGGCCTGGGCGCGCACGATGAGCTCTACACGACCTGCCAGCTCTACCGCGAGATTTGCCAGTCGCAGCTTCGCCGCGAGGAGCTCGAGGGTCAGCAGGGGAGTACGGCGCCCGCGCCCGCCCCAGGCGCCCCGACCGTCCCCACATCCGTCTGCGCAAAGGAGGGCTGCTAAATGAATCCGTACACTTCCTCCGGTTCGGTCGCCACGATGACGGCCAACGTGTCCGGCAACGATAGCCTCAACGACCTGGGAGACGGTCCGCGCCAGCCCAGCGATCCCGAGCGCTATCCCGTGGGTGCGGTGACCCGCCGCCTGCTGGGCTATGTCCGTCCGCACCGCGTCTCGTTTGCGGCATCGTTTTTGAGTGCCGCCGTCTCGGTGATTCTGCAGCTCTACACGCCCATTCTCATTGGCGAGGGCATCGACCTTATCGTCGCCGCCGGGCAGGTGGACTTCGATGCGCTGCTGCCGCTCGTTACCAAGCTCGCGATTGTCGTCGTAGGTGCTGCGGCCTTCCAGTGGCTGCAGGGCTATTGCGTCAACCGCCTGTCCTACGAAACGGTGCGCGACATGCGCGTGGAGGCGAGCGATAAGCTCAGCCGCATGCCGCTCAGCTTTATCGACAGCCATGCCCACGGCGACCTTATGAGCCGCGTGGTCAACGACGTCGACCAGGTGGGCGACGGTCTGCTGCAGGGCTTCACGCAGCTCTTCACCGGTGTTATTACCATCGTTGGCACGCTCGCGTTTATGCTTTCCATCAACCTGACCATGACGCTTGTGGTGGTGCTCGTCACGCCGCTCTCCATCTTTGCGGCCAGCGCCATCGCCAAACTCTCCAACAAGAGCTTTACGGCGCAGCAGCGTATTCAGGGTCAGCTTGGCGGCCATATCGAGGAGTACGTGGGCGAGCAGAAGCTTGTCGACGTCTTTGCCTATGGCTCGAACGTTCAGCAACGCTTCGATGCCCTCAATGCCGAGCTCTACACCGCGGGCGAGCGCGCGCAGTTTATGGGTTCGCTCTCCAACCCCGGCACGCGCTTTATCAATAACATCATCTATGCCGTGGTCGCTGTGATCGGCTGCGTGGGCGTGATCACGGGCGTGCCCGCGGCGCTTACGGTGGGCGGCGTGCAGATCTTCCTGTCCTATGCCAACCAGTACACCAAGCCGTTCAACGAGGTCACCAACGTCATTACGCAGATCCAGACGGCGTATGCCTCGGCGCGCCGCATGTTTGCACTGCTTGACGCGCGCGAGCAGGAACCCGATGCGCCGGATGCCGTGGAACTTGCCGCCCCGAAGGGCGAGGTTTCGTTTGAGCATGTGGACTTTAGCTATGTGCCCGAGCGCAAACTGCTGCAGGACATCTGCATCGAGGCCAAGCCCGGCATGCGCTTTGCCCTGGTCGGCCCCACGGGCTGTGGCAAGACAACGCTCATCAACCTGCTGCTACGCTTTTACGATATCGATGCTGGGCGCATCGCGGTCGATGGTCGCTCCTCGCGTGACTACACGCGTGCGAGCCTGCGCCGCGCCTTTGGCATGGTGCTGCAGGACACCTGGCTGTTCGAGGGCATGGTGGCGGAAAACATCGCTTACGGCTGTCCCGACGCCACGCGCGAGCAGGTTATCGAAGCTGCCAAGCGCGCGCACGCACACAAATTTATCGTGCAGCTGCCAGGCGGCTACGATACGGTAATCGGCGAGGACGGCGGCACGTTTAGCCAAGGTCAAAAACAGCTGCTGTGCATCGCGCGCGTCATGCTCACCGACCCGGCTATCTTGCTGCTAGACGAGGCAACCTCGAGCATCGATACCCGCACCGAGCTGCAGGTGCAGGCGGCATTCGATGAGCTCATGGCTGGCCGCACGAGCTTTGTCGTGGCACACCGCCTGTCGACGATTCGCAACGCCGATTGCATCCTGGTGATGCGCGACGGCGAGATTATCGAGCGCGGCACGCACGATGAGCTGCTCGCGGCAGGCGGCTTCTACGCCGAGCTCTACCGCAGCCAGTTTGCCCAGTAGGGGCCACCGATTGGCGGCAGATGGTTTACATCTGCGTCGTTAGTACTAAGATATTCATCTAATAAATTGCATTAGTGGCTTTAGTTTTGGGGGAAACGAGGCAACGTGACTATGACGTGCTCTTTGGTGGTTAACAGCAAGAGCGGTAATACTAGGATGGTTTCGGGCGCGATCAAGCGCGCTCTGCAGGCTGCGGGTGTTGAGTTTGTCCATGCCGCGGCGTTGAGCGACGATGCGGATGCAGATCAGGTTGCGCTCGAGGCGCAGGGCGCCTGCACGGCCGACACGGTGCTCGTCGGTTTTTGGTGCGACAAGGGCGCGTGCACGCCTTCGGTCGCGGCGTTGCTCTCCGCCTTGCACGGCAAGCGCGTCTTCCTGTTTGGCACCTGCGGTTTTGGCGCCGACCAGAGCTATTACCAGCAGATTATTGATCGCGTGACTTCCAATTTGGCTGGGGATGCCGAGCTTGCGGGCTGGGCGATGTGCCAGGGCAAGATGGGCCCCGCGGTCAAGCAGCGCTACGAGGCCATGCTCGAGCAAGATCCCGACAACGCTCGCTATAAGATGCTGCTCGACAACTGGGTTGCCGCGAAGGACCATCCCACCAAGGAAGACCTGGACAACATGGCCGCAGCCGCCAAGAAGGCCGTACTGGGAGAGTAGCTTCGCCGTCCGCGATCCTTCGTGCAAAACAATACAAATGTGAAAGCCTCGAAGTTCTCGAGGCTTTTTTCTTGACACTTGTGGGCACAACCGCTGCAAGCGTTTGGGGCGACTTTTTCCATCACCCCGATGACGAGGCTGTTCTGGACAACACGCTCGCATACGTTCGCTGGATGTATTCAGAGTGGGAAGGGCTTTCCGGATGGAAGGGCTTTCCGGATGGAAGGGCTTTCCGGATGGATGAGGTTGCGGAAGATGCGTCCCGGAATTTGCCTTTGGAATGGGATGGAGTTTCCGGTTAAGGACCTCGGCGGAAAGTGCATCCCGGAATTCGTAGCCGAAGTGGGATGCAGTTTTCCAACGGGCCCGCAGGCGGAAACCGCATCCCACTTTGCGCATGATTTCTGGGACACAGTTTCCGCGACTCGCATGACAGGCCGCGCCTCTGCTGTGAGGCGAGGGCGAGCGGGCACCGGGTAACGTCTGTCGCGAGTTCCGCACGCAAAGAAGGCCACTTAATGTGGCCTTCGTCTTGCGCAGGACTGTCTGAGCAGCAGATGTTACCCGGCGCCCGTCCGCCCTCGTTGGGGATTGCCCGGGTAGGCGAATCGGGATGCGTCCCGCTACTTGATCTTGGTCGTACCCGGTGTCAGGTTGGGGTCGGTCTCGTTGGCCTCGGTCTGGAAGTGCTCAGTGTACACGTTCTTGCCGTCGCGGAACATCTCGTAGTACTGCATCTTGGCGTAATCCTCGCGCGCCTTGGTGGCGGCTGCCGCGGCGGCGTCGTCACCGGTGACGTTGGAGGAGAGCGCCCAGCGCAGGCTGGCGTCCTCGTAGCCGACCGAGTTGATGGCGGGCAGCGACTCGCGCAGCGTCATGTGCGCCTTCTGGTAGTCGGTCAGCGGTGCGCCGATCAGCTGCATAAGCTGCGTGGACAGGTAGTTGGTGGACAGGTCGTCGACCTCGCTCGTCTGGTCGCAGCCGGCAACGTCGTAGTTGGCCCAGATGATGTAGTCGGTCTGCCACAGACGCTCCTGATGCGTAGCGTCGTCCTCGCCGGTAAACCACTTGTCATTGAACTTGGACGGGAAGAACGGCTGGTGGTCGCCCCAGAACACCACGACCACCTTGCGGTCGAGCTTGCTCAAGGCGTTGAGGAAGTAGCGCAGCGCCTGGTCGGACTGCTCGATGCACGAGACATACTCGTCGACATCGGATAGCGTGCCGTCCTCGACGGTCTTGGCGTCCAGGTCGGTCGTGTCGATGTTCAGGTGCATCTGCTTGTCGACCGGCAGCAGGCCCGTATCGTAGCCCGAGTGGTTCTGCATGGTCACGTCGAAGATAAACTGCGGATCGGCGTTCTGGTCGAGCAGCTCAAGAATCTTGTCGTAGGTAGCCTGGTCGGTCACCATGCCGCGCAAGGTGTCGGCTCCCTGGAAATCGTTGATGGACAGGAACTGGTCAAAGCCAAAGTCCTTGTAGACGTTCTCGCGGTTCCAGTTGGTTGCGTGATTGGGGTGCATAGCCGTGGTGGAATAGCCGAGCGATTTGAACTGCTCTGCCAGGTTCCCGGTCGTTTCCATGTTGTAGATGGTGTAGGGGTACACGCCCGAGCCCAGGTTGGCCATGGAGTTGCCGGTCATAAACTCAAACTCGGTATTGGCGGTGCCGCCGCCGTAGGCGCTCACGTAGAGCTTGCCGCGGCCGAGGCAGTTGGACAGGCTCTTAAAGTACTGCGGGCCCTCGTAGCCGGCGCGCATGTTCTGATAGATCGACAGATCCGAGAAGGTCTCGTTCATGATGGCGATGACCGTGGGCTTCTCGCTGTCGAACTGCTCCTTTGCGGCGGTGCGCTCGTCACTCTTGGCTGCGTCGGACTTGTCGTAGGCCTTGGCGTACTTTTTGAGCGTGGCCTTGGCATCGTCGACGGAGTAGTCGGCGGGTTTGGGCGGCTTGATGGACTGCGCTGCACTAATAAAGGCGGGCAGGTAGCCCTCGCGCCAGTAGCTCTCGAGCGGGCGCCAGGTATAGACGGTGATGCCGAGGGTGTTGTAGTAGTCGATGAGCGTGACGTGCGCGGTCACGCCGCCCAGGCACAGCACGGCGACGAGCAGATCGGTGAGCAGCATGCGCTTGGCGTTGGCGGCGCCCTTCTGACGGTGCGGTGCCACCAGGCCGGCGTACTCGCACAGCAGCATAGCGATGGCGGTAAAGCCCATGGACAGCACGCAGAACAGCGAGATGGAGAAGGTGTAGCCGGTGCCGGCGACCGCGGCGGCGGTGGAGATGGCCGAAAGGTCGCCCGGCTGGATGGGCATGGATTTAAACGTGATGACGAAGAACTCGGCAATGCCCAGGACAAAGAGGGCAAAGGCCAGGACCGCGGGAGCTGCGCCGTGGCGCTGGAACAGGAAGAACAGGCCGACCATGAGCGTGGTGATGATGGCCCACTCGAGCAGGATGCACAGGGGGTAGACCCAGGTAAAGTCGTGGTTGGACGAGACCTCCATGCCCAGCAGCGCAAAGACGCCGGCGAGCAGCAGGCACAGGACGGCGGCGACGAGCGGTTTGCCCACAAAGGCGCCGCGCAAACGAGCGAGCTTGCCGGTAGGGGTGGGCGCATCGGCCGAGGCGAACGCAAAGACGCGCGGGGCGATGCGGTCGCGGGCGATACTGGCCCAAGCGCAGCCGGTGAGGATGGCATTGGTCAGGATGAGCATCACAAAGGCGAGCGGCTCGTTTTGGGCGACGAGGCCAATGGCGCCCCAAATGGTCAAAAAGAGCTGGAACAGGCCGAAGGCGACGCTCCACCCAAGAGCGCTTTTGGCAACGGTGCCCGACTGAGCGCGAATGGTCTTGGCCTCGCGCAAAACAAGGTAGACGGTCGCCGCAAGACCGACGAGCGAGATGGCGGCAGCGAACATGCTGAGACTCCTCACAAACTTAAAACCTACGAAAGCGGGGGTTTACCCGATTGTTACCTAAATATGCGCTGCATTTGCGGGCTGCGCACAACAACCAGCCATATTAACGCGCATGTGCGGCGGTGTGGCTCAATGTAGTGGCGACCTGCGCGATAATGGACGGGAATTACACGGAAACGTAAAGGCTTCTTAAAGAATTAGCGAGGATGAGGCGATGAACGAGCAGGTTTGCACCAAGGCTGTGGATACGTGTGGCTATCCGGTCGAGACCACGGGCAATGCGGTGCTGGACACGTTGGAGCACCGTTCCTCCACGCGTGCCTTCGCGCGTGATGACGACGATCGTCCCGTGGCGGTGACCGACGAGCGGCGGGCGGCGATTCTGCATGCGGCGAGCCGTGCGCCGTCGGCAGGCGCCATGATGATGTATTCCATCGTGAGCATTCGCGAGCAGGCTACGCTGGATCGTCTGGCCGACCTGTGCGACCACCAGCCCATGATCGCCAAGGCGCCCTGGGCACTAATATTTGTGGTCGATTATGCCAAGTGGATCGATCTGTTTGAGCACGTGGGCTGCTTTGAGCCCGAGTTTATAGAGCGTACGGGCAAGGCGCCCCGTCGTGCGCCGGGTTTGGGCGACTTTGCCATCGCGGCCCAGGACGCCGTGATCGCCGCGCAAAACGCCGTGGTCGCCGCCGAGGCCCTGGGGCTGGGGAGCTGCTACATCGGCGATGTTATCGAGAATGCCGAGGAAGTTGCCGGGCTGCTGGACTTGCCGCCCTATACCATGCCGCTGTCGATGCTCATCATCGGCACGCCCCGTAAGGAGCGTCCGGCCATTGCGCATCCCGTGGTGAACCTGGTGCACGAGGAGCGCTACTGCCGCGCCGATGCCGCGACCATGGACGCGCAGGTGGCCGAGATGGACGCGATGTTCCGTCCGCATGCCCGCGTGGTGGGGGAGCGCGTCGTGGACATCTATACCCGCAAGCACACGAGTCCCTTTATGGCCGAGATGAGCCGCTCCATGGAGTGGTGGTTCAAAAATTGGCTCGGAAAATGACGGATGCGACAAAGAGACAGTCCCTTTGTCACATTCCATATCGCCGAGGTGGCTTAAAGGCCGTATAAATGTTTATCTAGCTGGGAAAACAGTGCCATTCAAACATGGGCCGATTACCTATAATTCCTTCGAACATTAAAGTTGGGAGGAAACCGGCTTATGGAACAAAAGGCCAAGGAGGCAGCTTCGCACGCTGCGATTCCTGTGAGCATCTCGGCGATGCTCGTCACGCTGGGCGTGGTGTACGGCGATATCGGCACCAGCCCTATGTATGTAACCAAGGCGCTCGTTGCCGGCAACGGCGGCATCGGAAGCGTCACGGAGGAGTTCGTGCTCGGCGCGCTCTCCCTTGTCGTGTGGACGGTCACGTTGCTGACCACCATCAAGTATGTGCTCATCTCGCTGCGCGCCGATAACCATGGCGAGGGCGGTATCTTTGCCCTGTACAGTCTGGTCAAGCGCTGTGGCAAGTGGCTTATCATCCCCGCCATGCTAGGTGGCGCCGCGCTGCTCGCCGACGGCATCCTCACGCCGGCCGTTACCGTTACCACGGCCATCGAGGGCCTGCGCACCATCCCGGCGGTCCATGCCGTGCTGGGCGATGACCAAGGCCGCGTCGTCGCCATTACGCTCGCCATCATCATCGTGCTCTTCTTGGTACAGCGCATCGGTACGGCCAAGATCGGTCACGCCTTTGGCCCCATCATGACGCTGTGGTTCCTGTTCCTGGGCGGCACGGGTCTGTTCTTTGTCTTCCAGCACCCCGCCGTGCTGCTGTGCCTCAACCCGGTGCGCGGCATCGCCTTTTTGCTGAGCCCCAACAACCACGCGGGCATCATGATTCTGGGCAGCTGCTTCCTCGCCACCACCGGTGCCGAGGCGCTCTACTCCGACATGGGCCACGTCGGCCGCGGCAACATCTACGCTACCTGGCCGTTCGTTAAGTGCTGCCTGCTGCTTTCCTATATGGGCCAGGGCGCTTGGCTTATGAACAACGCTGCCAACCCCGAGCTCATGGGCATTGCCGACCTCAACCCGTTCTACCAGATGCTCGCCCCGGGCCTGCGCCCGTTTGCCGTCGGCCTTTCCACCGTCGCGGCCATCATTGCCTCGCAGGCGCTCATCACCGGCGCATTCTCGCTGGTGTCCGAGGCCAGCCGTCTGGACCTCATGCCGCACATGCAGGTCTTCTACCCTGCCGAGACCAAGGGCCAGCTCTACATCCCCATGGTCAACAACGTCATGCTTGTCGGCTGCGTCATCGTGGTGCTGCTGTTCCAGAACTCGGCGCATATGGAAGCCGCCTACGGCCTTGCCATTACGCTGACTATGATGTGCACCACGCTGCTGCTCTTCTTCTACCTGCACGAGGAGCGCAAGCTCAAGGTTGCTCCGTGGATCTTCGCGGCCTTCTTCCTTTTGCTCGAAGGCTTCTTCTTCGTGAGCTCACTTACCAAGTTCTTCCACGGCGGCTACTTCACCATCCTCATGGCCGCGCTCATCATGGGCATCATGGTGTGCTGGTACAACGGTACGGCTGTTGAGCAGCGCCAGTTTACGCTGCTGCCGCTGCGCAGCTACCTGCCGCAGCTCAAGCGCCTGCGCGACGACGACCGTTACGAGCGCATGAGCGACAACGTCGTGTACCTGACCAAGGACACCCATACCGACTACATCGACCGCGACATCGTCTACTCGATTTTGGACAAGCATCCCAAGCGCGCTCGCGCCTGGTGGTTCGTGAATGTCGAGACCATGGACGAGCCGCATACCTTTGCCTATTCGGTCGAGACGTTCGGCACCGACTACGTGTTCCGCGTGCATCTGTACCTGGGCTACAAGATCAACCAGCGCGTCAATGCCTATCTGCGTCAGGTCGTTCAGGACCTGGCTGCCACCGGCGAGCTGCCGGCGCAGACGCATGACTACTCGGTCTACAAGGATCCGGGCAACATCGGTACGTTCAAGTTCGTCCTGATCCGTAAGCTTCTGGCGCCCGAAAGCGATGTGGAGCCGAGCGAGCGTACGGCCATCACGCTCAAGTACATCATCCGCCGCGCCGCCGGCACGCCTGCACGCTGGTACGGCCTGGAGAACTCCAACGTGAGCTTTGAGTACGTGCCGCTGTTCACCAAGTTCAAGGCCGTGAACAAGATGCAGCGCCTGGCCCCCAACGAGCGGCCGTAGGCGCCGACGGGTTGCACGGAGTTGGTTTTCGATGGACAAGATTGAGACCGGGGAGGCAAACATGGATGCAAAGATGCTTGATGGCCGCGAGGTGGTTGCCGAGCTGGTACGTGAGGCACGCGCCGACGCCGCCGAAGATCGGTTTTTGACGAACCGTGCCAACATGGACATGGCCGATCGCGTAATTTCGATCGTGGCACTGGTATTTGGAGCGGTGTGCGTGTGTGCCCTGCTCGCGCACGTGCTGTTTGTCTAGCGACCGCCGGCTGCAAAGGCTATACACTTGGAACCACCACAAGGGAAACCACCACAAAGGTGCCTGTCCCTTTGTGGTGGTTTTTGTTTTTGAGAGAGGGGCGGGACGCTGATGGACGTCCGTACGGACGGCGATATTGCCGATAGCTTTTGGTGGCGGCGCACAACGCTGACGCGCCGCACTCCTCTGTATGACGCCTGCGTATCGGTGGGGCTGCTGGTCGCGGCGACGATTGTGGGCGCGCTGCTCGACCATCCGGGTCTCGCGCCGAGCATCATGATCGTCTATGTGTTCGCCGTTCAGCTGTGCGCATTCTTTACCTGGAGTCGCCTGTATTGCTTGCTGAGCTCGGCTGCCGCCGTGGCGCTCTACAACTTCTTGTTTGTCGACCCGCGCTACTCGCTGTCGCTTATCGACCGCGGCTATCCCGGCATGTTCTTCATCATGTTCGTGGTCTCGCTTGTGTCGAGCTCGATTGCGTTGGCCCTGCGCCGCGCCTTGGCACAGGCTGCCGCCAGCGACCGCCGCACGCATATGGTGCTCGAGACCAACCGCATGCTGCAGCGGTGCGCCGATCAGCATCAGATCGTTCATGCCATGGCAACGCAGCTGGCGCGTCTTTCGGGCTGTCCGGTCGTGTGGTACAGCGCCGACGCCGAGGGCGATGACCTGCTGCCGCGTGCGACATACACGGCCGTGGGCGATGCCGCACCGGTGCACGAACTGGCGCCGCAGATGCCGCCGCGGCTCTCGGCGTCCGCCTATGTGGGAACGCCGCTCGACGCCACGTTTGGCGGCTCGGCGTTTTATGGCATCTACCTGACGGTTCGCACAGGCGACGGCTTCGCGCGCTCGGGCGACCCCGCCTCGGTGGTGGGCGTGCTGGCTATCGTTGCCGAGCCCGACGTGCTGACGCACGAGGAGCGAACACTTGCCGATGCTATCGTGAGCGAAGGCGAGCTGGCACTCGATCGCGCCCGCGCCATGGAGGCCCGCGAGGAGGCGGCGGTGCTCGCCAAAAACGAACAGCTGCGCGCCAACCTGCTGCGCTCCATCTCGCACGATCTGCGTACGCCGCTCACCAGTATTTCGGGCAATGCCGATGTCCTGCTCGATCAGGGCTCGACCGGCACCGCGGTGCTCGATGCCCAGACGCGCCGCGGCCTGCTCCTTTCCATTCGCTCGGATGCGCTGTGGCTCAACGCCACTGTCGAGAACCTGCTCGCCATCACCAAGCTCGAGGGTGGCGGTATGCGCCTGTCGACCACACTCGAGCTCATGGACGATATCGTCGAGGAGGCGCTGCGCCACGTAAGTCCGGCCGTGCGCGAGCACGACCTTAAGGTGGTGGCGTGCGATGAGCCGGCGCTCGTCAACGTCGATGCGCGCCTGATGGTGCAGCTGGTGGTCAATCTGGTGAACAACGCCATCACCTATACGCCCACAGGCTCGCATATCATGATTTCGATTAGCGTCGACGATGGACGCGTGGCGTGCTCGGTGGCCGATGATGGTCCGGGCATCGCACCCGAGGACCGCGAGCGGATCTTTGAGTCGTTCTACACCGCCAACCACGGTCTTGCCGACAGCCATCGCAGCGTGGGCCTGGGTCTTTCGCTCTGCCGGTCCATTGCGCTGGCGCATGGCGGTAGCATAGAGGTTGCCGCGGCGGACCCGCACGGCTCGGTCTTTACGATTGAGCTTCCCGTCGCCGATGTTTCGTTTGATAAGGAGTAGCGTCGTGCCGAACTCTGCCGTAAAACCGCTCATCTTGGTCGTTGAGGACGACCCCGCCGTTCGCAATCTTATCGTTGCCGCGCTCGAGGCGCACGGCTTGCGTCATATGGCCGTGGAGACCGCCCATGCCGCTATCGCTGCCGCCTCATCGCAAGCGCCGAGCATTGTGCTGCTCGATTTGGGCCTGCCCGATATGGACGGCGTCAAGGTAGTGGAGTCGGTGCGCGCATGGTCGGGCATGCCGATCATCGTGGTCTCGGCGCGCAGCGAGGACGCGGACAAGATTCGTGCGCTCGATGCCGGCGCCGACGACTACCTGACCAAGCCGTTTTCGGTCGAGGAGCTGCTCGCGCGCATTCGCACGACGCTCAGGCGCCTTTCGTATGCGCAAACGGGCAGTGTTGCCTCCGAGGGCTCGTTCGATACCGGTGAGCTGCATATCGATTTTGATGCCGGCATCGCCACGATGGATGGCGAGGAACTGCATCTGACGCCGATCGAGTACAAGCTCCTGTGCCTGCTGGCGCATAACGCCGACAAGGTGCTGACGCATCAGTTTATCCTGCACGAGATTTGGGGTACGGCGACTAAGAGCGACCTGGCGAGCCTGCGTGTCTTTATGGGCACGCTGCGCAAAAAGATCGAGTCCGACCCCGCGCACCCGCGCTATATCCAAACACACGTGGGTATCGGTTACCGATTGGTCACCCAAGGCTAGATCGCCAACCACCATCCCAATATGAGTTGCGGTGAAATACGGTCTAAATTTACCTAATTCCAGGCAAAACAGTCCGTATTCCACCGCAACTTTGTTTATTTGCCTTTGGGCTTGCTGGCGTAGAACTTCTTCTTTTTGGACTTGCCGGCAGGGGAGGGTTTGCCGGCAAAGTTGGACCTGCCGTTGCCGGCCTGCGCGTGCGTGGGCACTGCCGCGCGAGGCTTGCGGACCTCGGGGTTGCGCAGCTCCTCGGTTCGCTCGGCAATTTCCTCGGCGCTAAAGCCGACCTCGGCCATGGCGTTCTCGATGGGCAGGCGGCGCACGATATAGCAGTGGTGCACCTTCTGGTTGCGTGCGAAGTCCTCGGGGATGGTCTGCGCCGTAATGTCCTGTAGCACCACGCCCGCGCGTGCGAGCTTGCGCGTCTCGGGACGGAAGCCGCGCAGGTTGCAGCTAAAGATGGCATGGCCGCCCTGTGCGAGCAGGCGCGACACGCCGGCCAAAAGCTCAACATGGTCACGCTGGACATCCCAGGTGCGACGGCCCATCTTGGACGAGTTCGAGAACGTGGGCGGGTCGACAAAGATCAGGTCCCAGCGGTTGCGCGTCTGGCGCTGGTCACGAATCCAGGCAAGCACGTCATCGCGCACAAAGTGATGCTGCGGCCCCACAAAGCCGTTCTGACGCATATTGCGCTCGGCCCAGTCCAGGTAGGTGTTCGAGAGGTCGACCGTCACGGTCTCCTCGACGCCGCCATCGGCTGCGTAGCAGGTGGCAGTGCCGGTGTAGGCGAACAGGTTGAGGAAGCGGCGCGCCTGCTTGGCATGCTCGCGCACCAGGTTGCGGGTGACGCGGTGATCCAGGAAGATGCCCACATCCAGATAATCGTCAAAGTTGACGGCAAAGGTGAGTCCACCCTCTTCGATGAGCGGCAGGCGACGGCGAGCGATGTTGGCGCGCTCGCCCGATCCGCCCTTGCCGGCGCCCTGCTTGCCGTACTGCGAGCCGCCACGCGAGCGCATGCGGGCCTTGGCGTGCACATGCTCGGCCGGAACATCCAGGATGCGCGGCGCGATGGCCAAGATGTCGAGCATGCGGGCCTGGGCTAGCGCGGGATCGATGGTCTTAGGCGCGGCGTACTCGGCGATGACGAGCCAGCGGCCCGGCGTCTGCGGGCAGCCCTCGTACAGATCGATGGCGGCGGAGTAGTCGGGTAGGTCGGCATCGTAGACGCGGTAGCAGCTCACGCCCTCGCGCTTGGCCCACTTGCGGCGCAGACGGGCATTCTTGCGCAGGCGGTTGGCGAACTGTTCCGACTCGGGGATGAGCACGGGCAGCGGCTTGCCGTCGCCCAGGTCGAGCATGGCGGCAGGCTCGGGCATAGGGGTGCCGGCGGCGTTGTCGTTGACTTCGTCGGCATCCGTAACCTCGCCCTCAGCATCCGCACTGGTCGCAGCTTCAAATGCCGCGGCGGCGTGATCGAGCGAGGGCCAAACCTCAATAGTTGCCTCTTCATTGTTGGGCATGACGGCAATCGAGTGCTCGGGCTCGGCGTGGAGCGCGCGGGCCAGCAATCCGTCGCGGGTGAGCGCGGCGACCGGTGCCGCGGCAAGCTCGGGCGCGCGGCGCAGCTCACCGATGAGCGTCATGGCGTCGTGCATGAGCGAAAGCGGTGTCTCGGTCGTATCTGCGACCACGGCGGCACCGGCGACGGCGCCCGCATGGTCCAGCACGGTGGCGGACTTGGCGGCGCAAAAATCGACAAAGCGCTTGTAGCCGGCGCACTTGACCATGCGCTCAGCGGTCTTGCGGACGGCGGGGTCAACATCCACGGCCACGATGCGTGCCTGGCGCTCGCGTGCTGCCGCCTCGCGCTCGCGTGCCTCGGCAAGCAGCTGCTCCCACAGAGCGGCGTCGTGCAGCTGCCAGCCTTCAAAGCCCCAGCGCTCGCGTGCGGCGCCCGGGGCGCGGTCGGTCAGAATGTTCACGGCCTCCAGCAGCAGACCGCCGCCGGCGCACGAGGCGTCGACCAGCGTGGGAAGGGCTTCGTTCTCGTAATCGTCGGCCGTTAGCTCGCGCTCGCACAGTGCGGTCCAGCCGACCTGCGCCAGCACCAGGGCGGCGTAGTCGGGGCGCAGCACGTGCGCGCCCTCGCCGGCGCGGGTCGCTGCGGGCGGCAGGCGTTTGAACAGCGGGTCGCCTGAAAGGTCCAGGCTGATGCTCGCGCGGCGCTGGCGCAGCGAAAGCAGCAGGTGAACGTCGGGGTCGGCAGCATCGACGTCGGCGCGACGGCCCGTGGTCTCGGCCAGACGGTCGCACAGCGCGTCTTTGGCGCGCAGGGCCGAGAAGCGCGTGTTGCGCAGCTGCTCGGTCACGCCGCGGGCTGTGATGGCGATGGTGGCGCCGGGGCGGACGATGCTCTCCCAGGCGATGTCGTAAACGCTATCGTACAGTTCATCGGCATTCTGCGCCTCAAAGCGCCCGAGCACCACGAACACGCGGCTCGCCAGGCGCGACCACAGGCATGCTCGGTAGCCTTGCTCGAGCTCGCCCTCAAATGTAGCGCGGCCCTTCAGCCGGCGAACATGCGAAAGCCCGAGGCGTTTAAGCTCATCGGCGAGTGCGGACTCAAAGCCCTCGGGGCAGCTTGCGTAAAATTCCATGGGTGACCTCTCTGGTTGCGTCGCTCCATTATATGATGGATGCTTCGTTTGCCCTTATCCTCGAAAGGAACCCATATGATTGATGCGTACCCCGAATCCGCTGTGCTCTTTTTTGACGTGGACGGCACGCTGACGTCGTTCGATCCCGACGATATGACCGATAAGGACTTTTCGGCGGTTCGCCCCTCGCAGATGGTCGTCGAGGCGTTTCATCGTCTGCGCGACGCGGGGCACAAGGCGTTTATCTGCACGGGTCGCCCCCTGTGGCTCATCGCGGACAGCTTGCGTGCGCTCGACCCCGCGGGTGTCGTTGCCATGGCGGGCGCCACGCTCGAGGTCGAGGGCCGCGTGGTGCATGAGGACTGCTTTGGCGAGGACGTTATCGAGGAGCTTGCACGCCGTATGGCCGCGGCAGGGATTGAGGCCTTTTTCGAGACCAACGTGGCTACTTTTGCCCTGGAACCCGCGGGTGTTGAGCAGTCGTCTCTGATCGGCGCTTCTGTGGTGCACAGCGCCGAGGAGATGCGCGTCGACGGCAGTCTGCGCGTGGGCAAGGTATGCCTCAATGTGCCCAGTTTGGCTCGCGTTGCCAACGATGACGGCTTTATCGAGCGCTATTTTGAGGCCTGCAACACCGGTGGCCAGAATCGCGAGCTGAGCCCCAAGGGCATCAACAAGGGAGTGGGCGTGGCGCGAGCGCTGACGTATCTGGGCCGCGAGGGAAATGCGCGCACCTTTGGCTTTGGCGATTCGGGCAACGACCTGGGCATGCTCGCTGCCGTCGAGACGGCTGTCGCCATGGGCAACGCCATGTCCGAGGTCAAGGCGATCGCCGACTACGTGACCGACGATGTCGCACACGACGGCACCGTCACAGCGATGCAGCATTTCGGCCTCATCTAATGAATCCCGCGTTCTGACGTTTGCTCAAACTGCGACTCTTTGCTTTTGCATGCTCAATCGATTTATCAATCCAAACACTGAGGTGTTTATACCGTTCGCCGAGAAGATAAAAAACCGCAGCTCACGCCTTGATAAACGTAGGTAAAGTGTTTAGCAGTTTATCGGCCGTATGCTAACGAAAGGAATCAGGCAGATGGCAATCAAGGTGTTCGCTGACGGTGCAAACCTCGAGGGCATGCTCGACATGTACGAGAACGGCAACGTTCAGGGTTTCACGACCAACCCGTCCCTTATGAAGAAGGGCGGCGTGACGGATTACCGCGCGTTTGCCAAGGAGGTCCTGGCCCATATCACCGATGTGTCCGTCTCGTTTGAGGTCTTTGCCGACGACGTCGAGACCATGGAGGTCGAGGCGCGCGAGATCGCTACCTGGGCCGAGAACGTCTACGTCAAGATTCCGTGCGTGACCACCAAGGGCGAGTCCACCGCCGAGCTGGTTCGCAAGCTTTCCGCCGACGGCATCAAGGTCAACGTCACCACCATCTTTACTCCCGAGCAGGTTGACGAGATGGTCGAGGCCGTTGACACCGAGACGCCGTCCATCATCTCGCTCTTTGCCGGACGTATTGCCGATACCGGCGTCGATCCCATTCCGTTTATGATGGAGTCGGTCAAGAAGGCCGCCGCCAAGCCCAACTGTGAGGTCCTGTGGGCGTCCACGCGCGAGCTCATCAACATTTACCAGGCCGAGGCCTGCGGTTGCCAGATCATTACGGTGCCCAACAGCATCCTGGCCAAGCGCAAGAACATCGGTCGCGACCCGTACGAGGTCTCGCTCGATACCGTGCGCGGTTTTGCCAAGGATATCGCGGCGCTCGGTTTCCATATCCTGCCGTAAGCAAGGGTACCCCCGCCTGCGCCGTGCAAAATTGAGAGTATTCAGCAAGGTAAAGGTCTTTATCAGTTAACCGAAGCATGGAACGGCCCCCGTTTTGGCTCTGACGACGCTAAAACGGGGGCTGTTTTTTGCTTTTTCGTCTCTGAGGGGCATCCGGAACGGTGGAATTTGCAGAATACTCGCGATTTTGCACATCGCTACAGGGGGTACCTTTGCTTTGGCGGTTTACTTGCCCTGCACCATGGTGAGCGAGATCTTCTTGCGGTCGCGATCGACCTTTTCGACCCACACCTTGACCGTGTCACCGACGCGCACGACGTCGCTGGGGTGCTTGACAAAGCGGTTGGCCAGCTTAGAGATATGTACGAGGCCGTCCTGGTGCACGCCCACGTCGACGAAGGCGCCAAAGTCCACGACGTTGCGCACCGTGCCCTTGAGCTCCATGCCGGGTTCCAGGTCGTCAATGGAAAGCGCCGAGCGGCTAAAGACCACCTCGGGCGCGTCATCGCGCGGGTCGCGACCGGGCTTCTTGAGCTCGTTAACGATGTCGATGAGCGTGAGGGTGCCGCAGTTCAGGTCGCTTGCCAGCGCCGAGATGCTGCCCAGGCGGCGCTCGATGTCGGGCACGCCGCCGCGGCTGAGCTCGCTTGCTTTAACGCCGGCGCGTTCTAGGACGGACGTGGCCACCTCGTAGCTCTCGGGGTGGACGCTTGTCGCGTCGAGTGGGTTCCTGCCGCCGCTAATGCGCAGGAAGCCCGCGGCGTTGAGATATGCCTTGGGTCCCAGCTTGGGGACCTTCTTGAGCTGGCGGCGATCGGTAAAGGCGCCGTTTTCCTCGCGGTAGGCCACGATGTTTTTGGCCACGCTCGGCGTGATGCCCGATACGTATCCCAGCAGGCTCGCGCTCGCGGTGTTTACGTCGACGCCCACGCGGTTGACGACGTCCTCAACCACGTGGCCCAGGGTGCGCGAAAGCTCGGTCTGGTCAAGGTCGTGCTGGTACTGGCCCACGCCGATGGACTGGGGCGGGATCTTGACGAGCTCTGCCAGCGGGTCCTGCAGGCGGCGGCCCAGGCTCATGGCGCCACGCACGGTGACGCCCAGGTCGGGATACTCCTGGCTGGCGAGCTCGGAGGCGGAGTACACCGATGCGCCGGCCTCGTTGACGATGGTGTATCGCAGCTCAGGCGCCTGCTCGGCGATGAACTCCGAGACGACTTCCTCGGTCTCGCGGCTGGCGGTGCCATTGCCGATGACGATGGTGTTGACGCCGTCCTTCTTGACGAGGCGGGCGAGCTCGCGCTTGGTGCCGGCGACGTCGTGGCGCGGCTTGGTGGGGTAGACCACGCCGTGGTCGAGCAGCTTGCCGGTCTCGTCCATGACGGCGACCTTGCAGCCGGTGCGGTAGCCCGGATCGAGCGCGAGCACACGGGCGCCGCGCACGGGGCGTGCCGAGAGCAGGCCCTCGAGATTCTTGGCAAAGACATTGATGGCCTCGGTCTGCGCGCGGACGGTGAGTTTGGCGCGGGCCTCGCGCTCCAGCGAGGGGGCCATGAGGCGCTTGTAACCGTCAGCGATGGCGGCATCGAAGATGGGAGCAAACACGCCCTGGCGTCGGGGCCAACGGCTGCCGAGGCGTGCCGTGGCGGCAGCGCCGTCGACGTTCACGCGCACGCGGAGCTTGCCCTCGCGCTCACCGCGGTCGATAGCCAGCACGCGGTGGTTGGGTATACGGCGCAGCGGCTCATCATAGCTGTAGTACGGCTCGTAGGGGGTCTTCTCGGTGGGGTCGGTGGCCTCGACGACGATGTCTGCGGTGTTTTGCGTAAAGGCACGCAGGTCGGCGACGTTCTCGGGGTCCTCGGCCACCGTCTCGGCCACGATGTCCGCCGCGCCGGCGAGCGCCTTCTCGGGCGTGTCGAAGCCGGCCTCCTCGTTGACGTATGCCGCGGCGGCGTCGAGTGCGCTGCCCTTGGCCGAGGCCTGCATGATGATCATGTTGGCGAGCGGATCCAGGCCGGCCTCGCGGGCCTTCTGCGCGCGGGTCATGCGCTTTTTGCGGTAGGGCTTGTAGAGGTCCTCGACACGCTGGAGCTGCGTGGCCTCGCGAATCTGCTGTTCGAGTTCGGGCGTGAGCTTGCCCTGGGCGTCGATGAGCAGAATGACGTCCTCTTTGCGCTGCTCAAGATTGCGCAGGTAGGACAGGCGCTCGTCGAGCGCGCGCAGGGCGACGTCGTCCATGCCGCCCGTTGCTTCCTTGCGGTAGCGCGAGATAAAGGGGATGGTGTTGCCCTCATCGATGAGCTTGACGGCAGCCTCGACGTTGGCGGCCTTAAGGTTGAGCTCGCGGGCGAGCTGGGCGATAAGATCCATGGGACTCCTTGCGTTTAAGGTGCGTTTGCAGCACAGGGCTACCAAGGATACCACCCGTCCCAAAAGACTGTTTTGGGGTTGCGCCACGAAAGGGGCCTATCTACTACGTTTGAACCGTATGGGTCGACCATCCCCCGGTTTTCCGAAAATCGGCAAGCCGTCTACCTGCGGTTTTAATTTCGCGAAATTCGGCATGGTTGAGGGTAATCGGTTAAACGTAGTAGATAGGCCCATTTGGTGGCGAACGAATCAAGCCGAGGTGCAAAATAGCCCCCGCCCCAGAAAAATCGTCGTTAAGGTAGCAAAAAGCCCCGCGGGCAGGAGGCTGCTCGCGGGGCAAAGAAGAGGGGCATATTTGTGGCGGACCGAGGGGTTCGGCATGGGGTTTCTGCCGCGGCCGCTCTTAAGGCATTACAGCTCGACGAGCTGGCCGGTCTCGGCGGCCTCCTTGATGGCGTTAAGCAGCGTGAGCGTCTTAACGTTGTCGGCGGGGGTCACGACGGGCTCGACCTCGCGGCGAACGACCTTCACAAAGTGCTTGAGCTGCATCTTGTGCGGCAGCGCCGGGTCGACGGCCGGAATCTCCATCTGCAGCGGCTTGTGCCAGTTGGAGGCTCCGTCGTAGGAGAACTGGTGCAGGCGGGGCAGCGAAAGGGCACCCAAGGTTCCGCCAATAAAGTAGGCGTCGGCGTCGAAGGGGCGGTACTGCGGATCCTCGCGAGCGGTGGCCTCCCAGTTCCAGGGGCTGGCGGTGGCGTCGGAGATGGTCATGCTCGCAAGCGCGCCATCGGCAAAACGGACGTTGACCACGGCGGAGTCCTCGGTCTCAAAACCGCGGGCGGCGCTGGACTGCATGCCCTGGACGGCAACGGGCTCGCCCAGCAGGTAGCGGAGCAGGTCGACGTCGTGCACCAGGTTGACCAGGATCGGGCCGGCACCCTTCTTGCGGCGCCACTCGACGTCGAAGTACTCGTCATTCTTATAGATCATGTAGTGGAAGCTCGATACGGTGAGCTTGCCCAGCTCGCCGGACTCGATGATCTCCTTGGCTTTGTTGACGAAGGGATTGTGGCGACGGTGCTGGCCCACGAGCACGGGCACGCCGGCGGTCTCGGCCTCGGCGGCGAAGGCCTGGGCATCCTCAAGATCGTTGGAGATCGGCTTTTCGACCAGCGGCACGATGTTGCGCTTCACAGCCTCGCGGGCAACGCCCAGGTGCAGGTCGTTGGGGGTGGCGATAATGACGGCCTCGGGCTTGACCTCGTCCATCATCTGGGCGGGATCGGTGTAAAACGGCACGCCGGCGGCCTCGGCCGTGGCGCGGGCGCCCTCAAAGGCGTCGGCGATGGCGACGAGCTCGGCCTCGGGCTCCTCGGTGACAAAGCGGATGTGGTTGCGGCCCATGGCGCCGGCGCCGATAACGGCAATGCGGACGGGGTTGAGCTCAGACATTTCGACTCCTTAATACTGGTGGCCGGTGGAATGCGACAAAGGGGCTGTCCCTTTGTCGCATCGGTAAAACTAGGCGGACTTCTTCTTGCTGTCGGAGACCATCATGTAGACGGTGAGCACGACGGCGATGGCGGCGATCACAATGGCGCCGTAGAAGGACTGCTGGTAGGCGGCGCTGCCAGCCTCGGCGTGATACAGCACGGCGGTGATGGGCTGGCTGATCCAGGTGGAAGCGGCATAGCCCAAAAACATGATGCCGTAGTTGACGCCGATGTTGCTGGTGCCAAAGGCGCCACCGGTGAGCGGCGGGTAGATGACGAGCAGGGCGCCAAAGCTAAAGCCGAGCAGGGCGAGCGCCACAAAGAACATGCTCTGCGTAAAGCTCATCGACATGATGACGAGCGCGACGATGGTGATGACAAGGCTGATGAGCAGCGACTTGTAGGCGCCGAGCTTGTCGATGATCTGGCCAAAGGACAGGCGGCCAACCAGGTTGGCGCAGGTGTTGACGGAGACCACCACGCCGCCGAGGGCGACGGCCGCGGCGCTCGTGGGGTCGGCGAAGAGCTGGACGGCGGCGATGGAGGCAACCTTGCCCACGAGCAGGGTGCCCGCGGTGGCGGCAAAGGCGAAGGTGACGATGAGGATCCAGAAGCGCGGGGTCTTGACCATCTCGCCCGGGGTGAGGTCACCGAAGGTGCCGGCATGCGCGCCGCCCTTGGGGGCCTCGAAGCCCTCGGGTAGCCAGCCGGCCTCGGGGGCCTTCAGGAACAGGGCGGAGGCGGCGATCGTCACAAAGAAGATGACACCGAGCGCCTTAAGGGCGCCAAAGATGCCCAGGCTCGGGATGAGCAGCGAGGCGAGCACCGGGGACAGCACGGCGGGGCCGGCGGTCGAAGCGGCCAGGGTGATGCCGGAGGCGAGACCTTTCTTGTCGATGAACCACTTTTGGCCGGTGGTGAGCGCCGGGTTGTAGCCCAGGCCGTTGCCGATGGCAGCGACGAGCGAGAACCACAGGTAGAACTGCCACGGCTCGGTGACGGTGCCGGACATGAACCAGCCCACGCCGTAGCACACGGCGGCGGCGATTACGACGTTGCGCGGGCCGATCTTATCGGAGATGCGGCCGGCGAAGATGCCTGTCACGGCCATGATGGTCTGAAAGACCGGGAAAGCCCAGGTAAGGGCGCTCGACCACTCGGGGTAGACGGCGAGCAGGTTCTTGCTCACGACGGAATACAGCGCGATGGAGCTGATGAAGAACATGGTGACGCACGCGGCGGAAAGCACGACGGCGCGACCCTTGTTGGAGTTGGTGGAAGCCATTGGACTCTTTCTAATCGATACGGGGGAGGAGCGGGCGTGTCCGCGGGGCCTCCCTGTCAGGTTGGTTTACTGGTCAGTCGGCTTGGCGACGCCGGACTCATCGGACCAGAGCTCGACACCCTTGTTCTTAAGGTAGTTGTCGGCATAGGCGCGACGGCCGCCGGGCTTGGCGGTGAGGTCGCCCATCATGTTGGAGAAGCCGCCGTCGACCTTGATGGCGTCGCCGGTGGTAAAGTCCGAGCGCTTGGACGCCAGGAACATGACGGCGTTGGCAATATCGCTGACCTCGCCGATGCGGCGCGTGGCGATCAGACGGCTGCGGCTCTTTTCGACCTCGGGGTCGGCGTAGAAGTTGGCCGACATCGGGGTCTTAACGAAGCAGGGCTCGACGCAGTTGGAGCGGACGCCGTAGGGGCCCCACTCGGCGGCGAGCATCTTGGACATCATGTTGACGCCGGCCTTGGTGGAGCTGTACACGCCCGAGAACGTCTCGGGGGAGTGGCTGGCGACGGTCGAGATGTGCACCAGGCGGCCCTGGCCGGCCTTGATCATCTCGCGACCAAAGCGCTGCGAGGTGATGAAGTAGCCGGTGAGATTGACGTTGAGCACCTGCTCCCAGTCGCTTAGCGGCAGGTCCTCCATGGCGGCGAAGCGCAGGATGCCGGCGGTGTTGACGAGGACGTCGACGCGGCCGAAGTTGGCGATGGTGGCGTCGACGGCAGCCTGAACCTCGGCCTCGTCGGTGGCGTTCATCTTGTAACCCTCGGCGTGGATGCCAAACTCGGCGGCGAGGTCGGCGGCAGCGGCCTTGACCTTCTCCTCGTCCAGGTCGAGCAGGACGACGTTGGCGCCGTTGCGGGCGAACTCGCGGCAAATCTCGACGCCCATACCGCCGAGCGCGCCAGTCACGGCGCAGACATCGCCCTCGAGCTTAAGCCAATTGCTCATAGGAACTTCCCTTCTTGTGCCTCCCGGTGGGTCGCTCCCATTAACCGACCCACGTGGTTTTCGCTGGTTATCGTATGCTTTGCATTTGCGCAGGTGAATTGCATATTTGTTAGAATGGCGTTAACCGTAGGTTTATACTGTGCGATGCAGTTTTTTCTCAATTGAGCGCGTGAACTGCCAAAACGACCCCCTGTGGCACCATGTGGCCACGGGCGCTAAAACGGGAGATTGACGTGTACGATCGACGACTTGAGGCCATATCGGCCGCCGCGGAGCTGGGAAGCTTCTCGCGTGCGGCGGCAAAATTGCGTGTGTCGACGCCGGCACTCGTCAAGCAGGTATCGGGCTTCGAGGCCGAGTTCGGCATCACGCTGTTCGAACGCTCGCACTCGGGCGTCAAGGTGACGCCGGCGGGCGCGCTGCTGGTGGACGATGCGCGCTCGATTATGCGGCAGTCCGAGGACGCGCTGCGCCGTGCCCGACGCGCGGCGGGCGATGGCGGGGCCGTGCGTCTGGGCGTGTCGATGATGTGCCCGGGGCGCCAAACGCTTTCGATGTGGACGGGCATCCACGATCTGGAGCCGTCGCTGCGATTTGAGATTGTGCCGGTAAGCGACCTCTATGACGAGCGCGAGACAGTCATGCGCAGCCTTGGTCGAGAGGTGGATGTGGTGCAGTCGAGTTTTTCGACCCCACGCTGGGGTGACACTTGCCAAAAGCTCCGCATCGTCAACGTGCCGTTTTGTATCGACCTGCCTCGCACGAGTCCGCTGGCGCGCAAGAATCGCATTACGGTCGCCGACTTGGAGGGCATGCGCCTGCGCGTGCTTCGCCACGGCAACGACGCCATGGACAGCCTGCGCATCGACCTGTTGGCCGACGGCGGCGTGGACGTGATCGACGTGGACAGCTTTGACTTCGCGCTCTTTAACGAGGCGGAGGAAAAGGGCGACGCGGTTCTCACCTGCGGAGCGTGGTCGGGGGTGCACCCGGCCTTTGTGGGCGTACCGTTCCTGTGCGGCCGCGAGGTGCCGGTCTTTCTGAACTACCCGCTCGAGCCAACCCTCCAAGTACAAAAATTCGTCAACGCCATGGCCCAGCTTCTCAAGTAGCCAAAAGAGCCCCGTCCCAAATTAGCTACCCTTTGCTACGGGTTTAGCGTTCCTCGCGTTGCAGCCCGGCTGCCTCGGCTGTCTTAACGCGGTTCTTGTCGATGTACATGTTTTTGTCGGCCTGGGAAAAGAGCTCGCGCATGGTAGGCGGCTCGTCAAAATCGCTGGAAAGCGCGTAGCCCACCGCATAGCTGATGGGCATGTCGGGGTGAGCCTCGGAATACTCGTTCACGTTCGCACGAACCCGAGCGAGACAGGACTCCACGGCAGCTCGATCGGTATCCCGCAGCACCGCGATAAACTCATCGCCGCCGTCGCGAGCCACAAAGCACGTCTCGGACGCCACACGCCCCAGCTGCTGGGCAAAAGAACGGATGTATTCGTCGCCTTTCTCGTGGCCGAAGTTGTTATTGACCGTATGCAGATTGTTAAGGTCGAAGACGCACATCGCAACGGGCGCCTCCGCGGAGACAGGCTGCTCCTGCCCCAAGACCTCCTCGCACTTGTTCTTGTTGGGCAGTCCCGTGGCTTCGTCGAGATAGACTTTGCTCTGCAGTTCGCGATTGAGCGCGGCAGTTCGCACCGCGCGAACAAGTTCGACCGCAAAGGTCGCCACCAAGCCCATGATGTCGATGATCACCAAGCCCTCGAGATAGTTGAGCGCCGACGCCTTCTCCTGAGAGTAGTCCTCTGCGAGTCGCGTAGCATCGTCGCAAATGCCAAAGAACTCCTCGCTCATAGGGATGATGTCGGTGTTCTCATAGCCGACTTCGCGCACGCGGATGATCTCGGTGCAAAGCTCATCAAAATAATTAGCAAGCTCGGTCATTTTTGCCTGATACTCGTCGTCGTCGAGACGGACGAGGTTGAGGTCGTCACTTCCGTAACGCAAACCGTTGATGTATGAATCCACGGCTTTGAGCAGGTCATCTTGAGGCTGGCCCGCATCCTCGAGCTTAACGATTCGCTGCGTGGTACCGCGCACCAGACCGGCGTAATTGACCACGCGCGCCGTGCCCTGGATATCGGAGACGAGCAGCATAACATTGATGAAGAAGAAGATGAGAACTGCCGTGAGCACCATCATGAGCAGGCGCACCGCCTGGCTGGCCTTCTTGGCGACAGAAGTATTCACAAGTTCATTCCCCCAAATGACAAAAGAGCAGGTAGCACGCAGTGTGCTGAAACTCATGGGTGGTTAACTCTACCATATGGGCCAGCAGCCTCAAACTGCAGTAGACGCTCGTCCAAATTGGCGTGACGCTTGCCTTGTTGTTCTTGACCTGGCTGCGCTATCGGACATGCTTCTGGTCTTTGATCACCATGGGAAAGCTCATCCCGTTTTGTGCGTCTAGAGTGGGATGCGGCTTCTCAAAGGTGCCGTTAGGGGAAACTACATCCCGGTTTACCCCCTTGAAATGGGATGCCGTTTCCCGGAGGGGGTCCAGCGGGAAACGGCATCCCATTCTGGGCCCGAAAAGTGGGATACGGTTTCCGGCCGGCATGAAAAAAGCCCCCACAGCTCATATGAACTGCGGGGGCTTATGCGTTGCGGCGTAGTTCCGAGTTGCCAGATCTACTCCAGCTCAAATGCTCCGGTATAGAGCTGATAGTAATACCCGCGCTTGGCGATCAGCTCGTCGTGGTTGCCACGCTCGATAATGCGGCCGTGGTCCAGGCAGATGATCGCGTCGGAGTTGCGCACGGTGGAGAGGCGGTGCGCGATGACAAACGTTGTGCGACCTTCCATGAGCTTGTCCATGCCCGCTTGCACGATGGCCTCGGTGCGGGTGTCGATGGAGCTCGTGGCCTCGTCCAGGATCATCGCCGGCGGATCGGCGACGGCGGCGCGTGCGATCGAGATCAGCTGGCGCTGGCCCTGCGACAGCTGGGCGCCGTTGCCGGTGAGCATCGTGTCGTAGCCGTCGGGCAGGCGGGTGATAAAGTCGTCCGCGCCCGCGAGCTTGGCCGCCGCGATGCACTCCTCGTCGGTGGCGTCCAGGTTGCCGTAGCGGATGTTATCCATCACGGTGCCGGTGAACAGGTTTACGTCCTGCAGCACCACGCCCAGCGAGCGGCGCAGATCGGCCTTGCGGATCTTGTTGACGTTGATGCCGTCGTAGCGAATCTTGCCGTCGGCGATGTCGTAGAAGCGGTTGATGAGGTTGGTGATGGTTGTCTTGCCGGCACCGGTGGCGCCGACAAACGCGACCTTCTGGCCCGGCTTGGCAAACACGGACACGCCGTGCAACACCTCGTGGTCGGGCGTGTAGCCAAAGTCGACGTTGTCCATGACCAGGTCGCCGCGCAGCGGTACGTACTCGATCTCGCCGGTTGTACGGTGCGGGTGTTTCCACGCCCACATGCCGGTGTGGTGGTCGGCCTCCTCGAGCTGCCAGGTATCGGGGTTCACCTGCGCGTTGACGAGCGTCACGTAGCCTTCGTCGGTCTCGGGCTTCTCGTCGATGAGCTCAAAGATGCGGTCGGCGCCGGCGAGGCCCATGACCACGGCGTTGATCTGCTGCGAGATCTGGCCGATCTGTCCGCAGAACTGCTTGGTCATGTTGAGGAACGGCACCACGACGGCGATGGACAGCGCCATACCCGAGATGCTCAGGTTGGGCACGCCCAGCGCCAGGAAAATGCCGCCGGCAAGGGCCACCAGCACGTAGAGCAGATTGCCCAGGTTCATAAGGATGGGCATGAGGATGTTGGCGTACATGTTGGCCTTCTGCGAGACCTCGAAGAGCTTTTCGTTGCGCTCGTCAAAATCGGCCTCGGCGGCAGACTCGTGGCAGAATGCCTTGACGACCTTCTGGCCGTTCATGACTTCCTCGATATGACCCTCGACCACGCCGAGCTCGGTCTGCTGCGCAATGAAGAAGCGCGCGGAGTTGGAGCCGAGCAGCTTGGTCATAAAGGTCATAAAGGCGACGCCGGCCACAATGACCAGGCACATCCACACGCTGTAGTACATCATGATAAAGAACACCGTGACGATGACGATGGTCGTCATGAGCAGGTTGGGCAGCGACTGGCTGATCATCTGGCGCAGCGTGTCGATGTCGTTGGTGTAGTGGCTCATGATGTCGCCGCGCTGGTGCGTGTCGAAGTAGCGAATCGGCAGGTCCTGCATGCGGTTGAACATCTTCTCGCGCAGTTTCTCGAGCGAGCCCTGCGTGACGATGGCCATGGCGCGGTTCCAGAAGAGCGAGGACAGGATGCCGACGCCGTAGATGCAGGCGAGGGTGGTCACGAGCTGCAGAATCTTGGGCTGTGCGGCTTCCCAATCGCCCGACTGCCACGATTCGCTAATAATCTGCAGGGCGCTCTGAAGGAAGGTCGCGCCGATGGAGTTGATGATGGCGCAGAGCACCACGCCGACGACGACGAGGGGCAAAAGCACGGGGTAGAAGCCAAAGAGCGTCTTGATGAGGCGCGACATGGTGCCGCCCTTGCGGTTGAGCGCGCGCTCGGCGGTCGTTGCCTTACTCATGTGCCTCGCCTCCTTCCTGGGTCTGAGCTTGCGTTACGGATGCCTCGGTGTCGGCCTCGACGGCTCCTTCGCCTTCGGCAGACATCTTGTTTTGCGAGGTAAAGGTCTCGCGGTAGATCTCGCTTGTCTTAAGCAGCTCGTCATGGTTGCCGATCTGCGCGATACGGCCACCCTCCATGACGATGATGCGGTCGGCGTCCTGCACGGAACTAATGCGCTGGGCGATGATGAGCTTGGTCGTGTTGGGCAGATAGCTTGCCAACCCTGCGCGGATCTTGGCGTCGGTCTTGGTGTCGACGGCGCTGGTGGAGTCGTCCAGGATCAAGATCTTGGGGCGACGCAGCAGGGCACGCGCAATGCACAGGCGCTGCTTCTGACCGCCGGAAACATTGGAGCCGCCCTGCTCGATCCAGGTGTCATAACCCTTGGGGAAGCCATCGACAAACTCATCGGCGCAGGCCAGATGTGCCGCCTCGCGGACTTCCTCGTCGGTGGCGTTCGGGTCGCCCCAGCGCAGGTTTTCGGCAATGGTGCCGCTAAACAGTACGTTTTTCTGCAGCACCATGGCCACCTGGTGGCGCAGGGCGTCCAAGTCGTAGTCGCGCACGTCCATGCCGCCCACGCGCACGGTGCCCTCGGTGGCGTCGTACAGGCGGGCGATGAGGTTAACGAGCGTGGACTTGGCCGAGCCGGTACCGCCGATGATGCCGATGGTTTCGCCGCTCTTAATGTGCAGGTCGATATCGTCGAGCGCCTGGCGCTTTGCATGCGCGGAATACTTAAAGCTCACGTGGTCAAAGTCGATGGAACCGTCGGCAACCTCGAGCACGGGCTCGGCGGGATCGGCGATCGTGGGCTCGGCGGCCAGCACCTCGGTAATGCGGTGCGCCGATTCGTCGGCCATGGTCACCATGACAAAGATCATCGACAGCTGCATCAGGCTCATGAGGATCGCGAAGCCATAGGTAAAGATCGAGGAGAGCTGGCCCACGTCGAACAGTGTGCCCTGGCTCGTGATGATGAGCTTGGATCCCAGGTAGATGATGACGACAAATGCGCCGTTGACGCAGATATTCATCATGGGGTTGTTAAAGGCGAGCAGCTTCTCGGCGCGGGTGAAGTCCATCTGGACGTCGCGCGCGGCGGTCGCGAACTTCTCCTTCTCAAAGTCTTCGCGCACGTAGCTCTTAACCACGCGCATGCCGGTGACGTTTTCCTCGACGGACTCGTTAAGGGCATCGTACTTGTGGAACACGCGCGAGAAGATGGGGCGCACCTTAAAGATGATAAAGAACAGTCCAAAGCCCAGCAGCGGAATGATGACCAGGTAGACCATGGCAACGCTGCCGCCCATGATAAATGCCATGGTAAAGGCGAAGATCAATACCAGCGGCGCGCGCACGGCGATGCGGATGATCATCATAAAGGCCTGCTGCACGTTGTTGATGTCGGTGGTCAGGCGCGTGACGAGCGAGGAGCTCGAGAACTCATCGATGTTGGCAAAGCTGAACGTCTGGATCTTGTAGAACAGGTCGTGACGCAGGTTCTTGGCGAAGCCGCAACTCGCATGGCTGCAGGTGACGCCGGCAGCGGCACCGAAAGCAAGCGACGTCAGCGCGATGAGCACCAAAAAGCCTGCGGTGGGAAGCATCTCGGCTACGGTGGCGCCGTCTTTGATGGCGTCGATCAGGTTGGCGGTGATAAATGGAATCAGCATCTCGCAGAGCACCTCGCCAAGTACGAGCAACGGCGTGGCAACGGTGACTTTCATATAGTCGCGGATGCTGCCCATGAGGGTTTTAATCATCCAGTTCCTCCCAAGTTTTGCGGATTTTCTCGAGCATTTCGGCGAGCTGCTCACGCTCGTCGTGGGTGAGGGCGCTAAAGGCCTGCTCTCTAAAGCGAATGCGGGCGGCCTGGTCGATGCGGGCGTTTTCCCGGCCGGTTTCGGTCAGGCGAATGGTGAGTTGCCGTCGATCCTTGGGGTTACGGCTGCGCTCAATGAGGCCGTTGACCTCGAGCTTGGACAGGATCTCGGAAAGCGACCCCGGCTTGAGGTCAAAGTGCATGCCGAGTTCCTGCTGCGACATCTCGCTGCCGGGCTGCTTGGCCAGCAGGCAGATGATGGGCGCCTTGCCGGATACGCCTCCGCCATGAAAGTGCATGTAATGGCCGCAAAAGCCCAGACCGCTCAGGATGCGCTTGGCGAGTTTGTCTTCGGCGCTGACCGCTTCGGGTATGTCTACCGGTTGCGACGGGTTACCGCCGGGCTCATGTGGAAGGACGAGTGGTTCAACACACATATCTAAGCTTCGCTCCTTTCTTTAGTTAGGTAGTGGAATTGTTTTGTGCCTAACTAATCTAGGAGCATAAGAAATCAATGTCAAGGTACCAAACTTATTAAGTTACGGAGTTTTGCCAAACGCCGTAACCGCTCGACGCTGCAAGCGTTCCTAAGCAGCAATCTGGCGTTCAATCGTCGGGCATGGCTACAAGGCCTATGCCCTCCTCTTTCACGTCACCTTGCTCGCTTAGGAACGCTTTCGCTGTCCGTCCTCAATCTGCAGCGCTGCCTCGGTTGGCATTTGAGTGATCCGTGGGGGACGGAGGAAAACGAATCATTTTGGGCTGCGGTGACACCCTTCCGAAGCTGCTTTGTCCAAAACTATGCCGGATTACTACGATGAATTCGAAATATCAGACCTCGGCATTGTTTTTCGTAAAATCACAAGCTGTCTACCTGCGGTTTTGCCGGAGTGCAATTCGTTGTGGTTGGAGGCTAACGGTTTATCGTAGTAATCCGGCATAGTTTTGGAATGGTGGTAAATAGATGGCAGCTACTGTGCCGCTACCGCCGCGATTTTGCCTCCCATTTCCGTAACCTTTCCGCAACAATGTGCCCTCCTCGGCGCCTGCGCCCGCTTGCAACGTCCCCTGCGCTACACTTAGTCGCACTGTGGCGCCGTCGCGTCGCACCCGACCCAAGGGGGACACTCATGAAGAACACTCAGCTGCTGCTGATCAACGATATGTGCGGCTACGGCAAGGTCGCGCTTTCTGCCATGCTGCCGGTGCTGTCGCACATGGGCTATCGCATCCACAACCTGCCGACGGCCCTCGTTTCCGATACGCTCAACTACCCTAAGTTCTACATCCACGACACCACGGAGTATGTCCGCCAGAGTCTCGCCATCTGGGAGGAGCTCGGCTTTGAATTCGACGCCATCTCGACCGGCTTTATCGTGACCGAGGAAGAGGCACGCATCATCTCGGACTTTTGCCACCGCCGCGCGCAAAAGGGCACCAAAGTGTTCGTCGACCCCATCATGGCCGACAACGGCAGGCTCTACGCTGGCGTGCCCGAGTCGACCATCGGCCTTATGCGCAGCCTGGTCGAGTGCGCCGACTACGCGGTGCCCAACTATACCGAGGCGTGTCTGCTCACCGATACGCCTATGGCCGAGCAGATTACGGCCGACGAGGCTCGTGCGCTCGTGGATGCCATGCTCGCGCTGGGCGCCAAGTCGGTGGTCATCACGAGCGCAAAGGTCGACGGGGCGAGTGCCGTTATCGGCTACGACCATGTGGCGGGAGAGTACTTTACGATTCCCTTTGAGCTGATCCCGGTGTATTTCCCGGGCACGGGCGATACGTTCTCGGCCGTGTTGATGGGTCGCGTGATGAGCGGTTGGAGTCTGCAGCGCGCGACGGCCGATGCCATGCGTGTGGTGGCTGAGCTTATCGAGCGCAATGCCGACCAAGAGGACAAATCGGCCGGCCTTCCCATCGAGGCCTGCCTGGATGTGATCGACCATGAGTAACGCTGGCGAGGGCGGCGCCAAGCCCGCGGGCGGGGACAAGCCGCTCGGCGCGTCGCGGGGCAAGCGTCCGCGTATCCGCGTGAGCTGCGTGGATCAGCTGGGTGTGTGTCGCTGCCACCATGGTCATAAGCCGGGCGACGTCTTTGACTTCGACCGAGACCGCGGCAAGATGTGCGCCATGGCCTGCCACGTGGGCTTTCCCTATATCGATATCCTGCGCTACGGCGGAACCGTGCCTGGCAACGAGCCCGGTACGGCAAAGTTCTGCTGCCCCGAGGTCGATACGTTGAACGTCTGGCTTGCCGAGATCGTCGACGAGTAACCGAGCGCAATGTGACAAAGGGGCAGCCCCTTTGACACATTCGCCGGTGATGCCCCTCCTTTTGCTTATAATTTCAAATCTCTGCATTTCATCCGATTTTAGGTTCTAAAAATTCTGCGTTTCATCGATAATCAAGCATATAAAACTTTGCATTTCATTCGATGACACCGAGGGGAGAGCCTATGCTGCGCAGGAAAATAGCGGCAGAGCTGGAGCGTTGGCTGAAGTCTTCCGAGCAAAAGGCCTTGTTCATTACGGGTTCTCGCCAGATTGGCAAAAGCTATTCGATTCGCGCATTTGGCAAAGCCAACCATGCAACCTACATCGAGCTTAACCTCATGGAAAACCGCCAGGCAAAAGATGCTCTTCTCGAGGCGCGGAATGCCGATGATTTCATCAGCAGGGTGACGCTTCTTTCGGGAAAGTCGATTGCGCCAGGCAAAACGCTCGTGTTTATCGATGAGGTCCAAGAGGCCCCCGACATCATGACGATGGCAAAGTTCCTTGTTGAGGACGGGAGGTGCCGCTGGGCGTTTTCGGGGTCAATGCTCGGGACTCAGTTCAAGGGCGTCAGGTCCTATCCCGTGGGGTATGTCCACGAGCTTAGGATGTTCCCGCTCGATTTTGAGGAGTTTTGCTGGGCAACCGGGGTGAGCGAGGGGGCTCGCCAAACGATACGTGACGCGTGTATCAGCGAGAGGCCCGTTCCTGATTACATTCATGACGCGATGATGGCAAACTTCAGGACCTATACCGTTGTCGGCGGAATGCCGGAGGTCGTGCAGCGTTTCCTTGACACGCAGGGCGACCTTGCCTCTGTTCGTCAGCTACAGTCAGAGCTCAACGAACAGTACCGGCGGGATATCTCCAAGTATGCAAGCGGGCGAGCCCTTCAGGTGCAGAGCATTTACGATCAGCTCCCTATTATGCTCGAGGGCGAAAACAAGCGCTTCGTGCTCAATTCCATTGACCCCAAGGCTCACTACGAGAAGTATCAGCGAGATTTTGTATGGCTTGTCGATGCCGGCGTTGCTCTCAAAGCCGATATCGTAACCGAGCCAAAATCGCCCTTGCTCAAGACGGCACGGCCATCGCAGTTCAAGCTATATCAATCGGATACGGGCATGTTGATGGCGCGCTACCCCGTCGGAGTCGCCCAAGCGGCGTATCTTGATAGCAAGGAGCCCAATCTGGGCGGCATTTACGAAAACGTGGTGGCCCAGCAGCTGGCTGCCCAAAATCGCCAGCTTTACTACTATCAGACAAAAAAGCGCGGTGAAGTGGACTTTGTGGTCGATGGACCGGATGGGACGGCTGTTCCGATCGAGGTTAAATCGGGCTCCTATTACCACGCGCACGCTGCGCTCGGTCATGTGCTTGATACGGCTGAATATGGCGTAAGGCTCGGGATTGTTTTCTCGAGAGGCAACGTTGAGCGCAACGGAGCGGTTCTCTATTTGCCGCTATATGCGACCTGGGCCCTTTCGGATGTTTTGGGCGACTCCTGCGCCGAGGGGATAAAGCTGGAGGTCAAGCCGGTCTAGGGCTAGTCCCGGATGTGACAAAGGGGCAGTCCCTTTGTCACATTCATGAGCGTGGATTTTCTCCCACCGAGATAACGAGCGTGGATTTTCTCCCGTTTAGAGCGCATTTGAACACTCAAAGTGGGAGATTATTCACGCTCATTTTCATGCGGGAGAAAATCCACGCTCGTTTCGCGTCGAAGGCGTGGCCTGCGACCTCGCTTGCCTATAACTGCTCGAGCATCGCCGTGCAACCGGCGAGTACGTCGCGGTAGGTGGCATCGAAATTGCCGGTGTACCAGGGGTCGGCTACGTCGCCGGGGCGCTCGGTCCAATCGAGCAAGCGCGTAATCTTGCCATCGGGGTCCTTCCCAAAAATTCGGTACAGGCCGCGGGCGTTCTCGTCGTCCATATAGACAATGTGGTCCCAGTCGCCATACTCCGCGCGACGCACCTGACGTGCGCGATGTGCGACGACGGGAATCCCAACCTCGCGTAGCTTGGCAACGGTACCGTGATGCGGCGGGTTGCCGATCTCCTCGGTTGAGGTCGCTGCGGAATCGATGACAAACTCGCCCGCGCGTCCGGCGCGCCGCACCAGCTCGGTAAACACCGACTCAGCCATCGTCGAGCGGCAGATGTTCCCGTGGCAGACAAAGAGAACGCAGTGGACGGGCTTGGGGCTATTCATGACCAGCTCTCTCCAAACGAAGCCAAGTACGACGCGTTATCGAACGGCGTCCCTAGGCCCTGACGATGCCAGCGAGCGCGACAAATTCATGCTGGGAACCTCGATTATGCGCCAGAACGCAACGGAGACGAGCATGCTTGCGGACAGCGAGACCGCGGCAATCGCGAGCGGGTTGACAATCCCGAGCCTGGGCAGCAGGGCAGCGAGCGCACCGATGACAATGGCGTGGGTAAGGTAGAGGCTGTACGACACCTTTCCCAAAAAGACCATGGGGGCCGCAGAGAGCGCACGGCGCGTGAACCCGTCGGCGATCGCGACGACAACCACCACCAGGCAGGCCGCGTTCATGGCGGTGGACTCCAACGCCTCGAGGACCCCGCCGGGATGCCACACGAGCGAGAGCTCGATAACACCAACGGAGGCCACAAGCATCGCCAGCTCGGCCAGCATTGAAAGCTTGACGGCCTTGATTTTGTCGAATTGCCGGGCCACCATGACGCCAAGCCAGAACATCAGGCAAAGGCGCAGCGGAAAGTAGCCCGTCCAGTGCGAGACGAGCACCGCAATAAAGGTCGCAACAACCGCCAGACCAGTCCGGCGAATCCTTGATATGCACCAGATGGCCAGCGGAAGCGTCAGGCTAAACCAGAGCTCCCAGCTCATGGACCAGACGGGAGAGTCAACGCGGACGAGCTGCGCGCCAAAGAGGTTGTTGACGCCATCGGACACGTTGAACAGCACGTCGAACTGCATGAGGATGTCATGAACCGCAGTGGGAAGGCCCGCGTCGTAGGCGACGGCAAGCGCGGAGCGCGACGTGGACCCCAGGCGCCAGGCCACGTAGCCCGCAGGAAGGGCCAGCGCAATCGCCGCAAACAGCGGCACGCAAAGGCGGACGACCCTTCTTGGGTAATAGCCAAGCCAGTCGTACCCGCCGTTTCCCATGTGCTTAAAGGGAACAAGAGACAGCACTATGCCGGACAGGATAAAGAACACCATAACCGACGCGCCGCCAGGGAAGAGGCTCGGACCCCCCCGCGCCAAACGGCTTGACCATGATGTCGACGTGATACAGGAACACTATCAGCGCCGCGAGCCCTCGCAGGCCGTCAAGCGACAAGACGCGCTTCTCGTGACCAGACATCATCACCCCTTCCTTCGTGCATTCGAGCAGAGCGTCCCATTATATACCCTCGTAAACAGTACACGTTGCGTATGCGGTTTCCTTTCTAGGCGGTCGCGCAGGGCTTACAGACTGCTCTTGAGGCAGTCTGCTCCAATAAAGCCCGCTGCGTACAAGGGGAGGTGGCGCAGCTCGCGCCCGTCATCGGTTTCGCGGCGGGAAAAATTGTTCTCGGACAAAATGTAGGCATATGGCGATCGGGCTTTGTCCATAAACGACCCGAGGGTTCTCGCGCGCACGTTACGCGCGGACTTTACCTCGACGGGCACAATTTCCATACGGTCGGTCTGAAGTAGAAAATCGAGCTCGCCGCTCGTCCTCCAAGATGACGGCGGCACCCAATAATACGTCTGCAAGCTATTGCCCGAAAATGCCTGCATGGCCGAGTTTTCCGCTAGGGCGCCTCGGAAGTCGGAAGATAGCGCTATGGCGGAATCCTCTTTGAGGTCGAGCCAGAGCCGCGGGTTGATGCCGAGTTTGTAGAACATGAGGCCGGTATCGAGAAGATAGACCTTAAAGAAACTTCCGTCTTCGTCGTCGAAGGGAACAAGGGGAGGCTCGATGCCTTCGGTCAGGTTGTTGACCGATATAATGCCGGCGCCTTCGAGCCAGTCGAGCGGCTCGATAAGCTTGGCGCGACGGCCTCCGCGTTCGACCTCGGAGTACTTGAATTTTTTTGTGGACGATCTCAGCAGTTGGGACGGAATGGAGCGCCAGACCTTGCGCGCCGCCACGCCGCTGATCCCGTTTTCGGGGTCGGTCATATCGGCGGTATAGGTCTCGTCGATTTCGCGCTGCTCGACGCGCGCATCCTCGATGGATAACGTCTTGCGATATGCGTTGACGGCGGCGGGCATGCCGCCCACGATCTGGTATCGATGAAACAGGCTGAGCGCGGCTTGGTGCGCGGCGTAGGTCTCGAGCGTGCCGGCGTGGGTACGAATGGCATTGGCCATCTGCTCCTCATCGAGCGCCCAGAGAAACTCCTCGAACGACATAGGATGCATGGTCTCTTGACGAACGCCGCTGGGAAAAGGCAACTTGCGCTTGCGCGTGGCGACGCCGAGCTGACTGCCGGTCGCGCATATGCGCCAGCCCGAACCCGAAAAAAAGCGAAGCGAGTTGAGCGCCCGTTCGCAGAGCTGCACCTCGTCAAACAGGATGAAGGCGGTTTCTTTGCGAATGGGGGTACGTTTATAGTCTGAGATTCGCGCCACAATGGCGTCAACGTCGTCGGTGGGACAGTCGAACAGCGGAGCGATCAGCTCAAGATCGGTCTGAAAGTCGAGTTTGACAAACGCATCGCCGGCGATTCGCCTGCCGATTTCCTCGGCAGCGTACGTTTTGCCTACGCGTCGCGCACCACGGATGAGGAGGGGGCGTGAGGCGTCCTTTGTCGCCCATGATTCGATAACGGATTCGATTGATCTGCGCATGGGGCCGCCTTTCCGATTTCGTGTACTTTAGATACACAGTTTAATGCTATTTCGTGTACTTGAAATACACGAAATTGTAGAAAGAGTGTATCTGAAGTACATGAAATTGCACTGCTGGAGCTTGCAGGCGGATAAACACTACTTGTATGGGGCGGTTTTCACCGGTTGCTCGCCACCTTGGGCTATGTTCGCCCCTATGCCTGCATCCGGGGCCGTGCTGATTGACGGCGACGCTCCCAGCGAGCCAGCTTAATCGTCACCAGCGTGAGGGCCCAGGCCACAAGCGAGAACGCGGCGCCCACTGCGCCCACGTACGCAATGCCAACGCTGCTTACCACGGCGCCGCCCACTGCGGTGCCAAAAGAGATGCCAACGTTAAACGCCATGGGCTCAACCGAACTTGCGAGTACCATCGACTTGGGATGGCGGCTGCGTGCCACGTCCATAAAGTGCGTGATGCACGATACCGAGAACAGGTACATGAGCAACGCCAAGCTAAAGACAAAGACCAGCGCGAGCGGCATGGCGGCGCCCACGGCAAACAGCCCGAGCAGTGCCGCCGCCTGCAGCACAAACGTAACCAGCAGCGCCTTCATGCCAAAACGTGCATCGATCCATCCGCCCAGGATGTTCGAGATCAGGCAGAACACGCCATAGGCCATAAGTGTGGTGCTCGCCTGAACGGTATCCATGCCCAGCACCTGCTCCAGATAAGGCGTCACGTAGCCGTAGAATACGTAGACCGAGCCCACGCCAAACAAGAAGATGAGCATGCCGGTGATGATACTCGGCTCGCGTAGTAGCCCCGCCTGCTCGCGGAAGGTGGCGGGCTCATCGGTCTGCCCGGCGCGAGGCATAAACGCCACGAGCGCGCTACAGATCAAAACGGCAAAGGTCAGCGTGCCGTACATGGCCACGTGCCAATCGAGTGTGTCGGCCACAAACTTGCCAATCGAGGTCACAAAGACCATCGCCACGGAAAACGCGCCGTACACGACCGAGATGGCAAGTGAGGTTTGCTGCGGGGATAGCAGCTCAGGGATGTACGTCACGCCCACGGCGAGCAGCGCACCCGAGACAGAGCCCAGGACAATGCGTGAGATAAACAGCACCTGGAAGTTGGGAGCCAACGCCATGACCAGGTTGCCGAGCACAAAGACGATGCTGTAGCACACGAGCAGCTGGTAGCGGCGGAACCGCCCCGTGCTGAGCGCAAGCACCGGCGTAGCGATAGCGTAGACGAGCGCGAACACGCTGATGAGCTGGCCCGCAGTGGCAAGTGATACGCCGAGTTCCGTTGCCAAGTCGCTCTCGATACCGATGACCACGAACTCGGAGCAGCCGAGCGAGAATCCCAACAGCACGAGCAGCGCCAGGCAGAGCTTGGTGCGCGCGGGGGAGAGCGCGGCGGCGGTTGGCTTACTTTTAGGCGTGGTTGCGGCGGTCAAGGTTGTCACTCCAATGTCGCATGAATAGGCGGGATTCACTTCCTGCAACTCTAACAGAATGTGACAAAGGGGCAGTCCCTTTGTCACATGGAGGGCTTGCCTGTATAGTCGCAATACAGGCGAAGATGGTCTCAGGTACATCGCGAGCGGCAGGAGATCCCATGGGTATGCACACGACAAAGGTTGCAGTGGGCGAGGGCAAGTTTGCGCTCGAGGCCCAGCTGACGGTGACGCCGCGAGGCATGGCGGTGTACGCCTGCTCGCCGGAGTTTGCGCACCTGGGCGCCACGGCGCAGGCCATTCCGCGCCCCGAGCCCGGCCGTACGGCAACGGTGAGCATCCTGGCCGTTCCGTGCCATCGAGACGAGATCCCGGCGCACGATATCGCGGCGGCGCTGGCCACGCGCTTTGGCGTGCCGGTAGTTGCAAGCACGGGTTTTCATGTTGAACAAGCGAGCGGTGACGACCTGCAGCGTGTGCTCGACACCACCAAGGAGCTCATCGCCGCGCTCGAGGAAGCCGCAGCCCGCATTCTGCGCGCCGGCTGGGATGAGGGCGGTGCGGGCGCCGAGGTCGTGGCGGTCGATGCTGCGACCGGCGAGGCGCTTGGCCCCGTCGACCGCATCGAGGCCCATGCTGGTGAGGGCATCCTGCATCAGGCATTTCTGACGCTTTTGGTCGAGGGCCGGGGCGAAGACGCGCGCCTGCTGCTCTGTCGCCGCAGTCCGCTCAAGCGCCTGTGGGGCGGGGTGCTGGCCGATAGCTGCGCCGGCCATCCGCTCCCCGGGGAAGACGTCGCGGCCGCCACGGCGCGCCGCATCAACGAAGAGCTCGGCATTACGCGCGAGCCCGATCAGCTCAAGCACCTCGGACACGTGGTGTACCGCGAGGACCACGGCGACGGTCGCTGCGAGTGCGAATGGTGCGAGGTCTACCTTGCCCATGTTGAGCCGGGCGAGCTGCATATCAACCAAGAGGAGATCTCGGAAGTGCGTCGCGTGGCTCCGTCCGAGCTCAAAGGCTACCTGCAGGGTCACCCCGAGCAGCTGGCCCCCTGGCTCCGCGAGGCCCTCGGCGACCCATTCATCCGCACGGCCCTCGCTATGTAAAAAAGACAGTCCCTTTGCCACATCCAAACCGTCACAACATTCGGCGAAAATCTCGAAAACGAGGAAAAGCGTCGAATGTTGTGACGGTTTTTGTCTAGGGAATCGCTTCTCATCCAAAAAATCCGCTTGACTGTATTGCCGTAACACAGCGCAACGTAAGGGGTGTCCGATAACGGGCGCCCCTTTTTAAGCGGCAACATGGCTGCGAATTCGGAGCGCCCCCAACAAGAAAGGTGGGGAGATGGAAGCGGAAAAGAAGGCGTTTAAGATCACCAAGCGCGAAATTGGCTTTGTGCTGGGTATCGTTGTCTTTTTGCTGGTGAAGTTTCTTCCTTTGGCGGAGCTGAGCTCGACGGTCGAGCTCACGGTCGGCGGTCAGACCTGTCTGGCACTGACGCTCGCCACGGTGGTGTTCTGGGCATGCGGCGTGGCACAGCCGGGCTTTGTGGGCCTGCTCTACTGCGCACTGCTCGTCCTGTTCAAGGTGTGCGTGGACGACACGGGCGCCGCGAGCATTTCGGCGACGGTCGCCTCTACGTTTAGCTCGTGGACCAAGGCCACCATGTGGCTCGTCATCGGCGCCTACCTCATCGCCAGCGCGGTCAAGGAGTCGGGCCTGGGCGAGCGTATCGCCTACGCGTTCATGCTCAAGTTCGTGCGCGACGCCAAGTCGCTCATCATCTCGATTTTCGCGCTCACCTTTGTGCTGTCGCTGCTGATCCCGCATCCGTTCCCCCGCGCCTTCCTCATCCTCGCCGTCGTCTCGGTCATCGCCGAGTCCGCCGGCTACGGTGACGACGACAAGGGCAAGCTCGGCTTCCTCGTGTTTGCCGCTGCCGCCCCGGGCTCCATGTTCTTCCTGACGGGCGACTCCACGCTCAACCCCCTCGTTGCACAGTACAGTGCCGAGGCCGGCGGCATGAGCCCGTCCTTCGTCGACTGGTTCCTGTACATGAGCGTGCCTATGCTGGTCGCGCTGCTGTGCACCCTGTTCTTGGGCCTCTTCCTCTTTAAGCCCAGCAAGGAGCTCGTCTACGATCGCGAGCAGATCGTGGCCAAGCAGGCCGCGCTCGGCAAGCTCTCCGTCAAAGAGATCCGCACCATCGTGTGGCTTGTCATCGCCATCGCGCTGTGGCTCACCGTTTCGGGCGATTACATCGGCTGGGTCACCCTGGCCATTGGTGTCGCTCTCGCCATGCCCATCATTGGCGAAGTCCTCACCCCCGCCAGCTGGAACGCTGTCGATATCAAGTCCCTCATGTTCCTGACGGCCGCCATGGCCGTGGGCTCCGTGGGCGGTGCCACCGGCATGAACGCCTGGATCGCCGACGTCGTGCTCCCCAGCTCCGTGCCCGAGAACATCTTCCTGTTCGCCCTGCTCGTCGCCGCGCTTTCCATGATCATCCACATGTTCATGGGCTCGGTCATGGCCGTGCTCGGCGTGTGCGTGCCGGCGTTCATCAGCTTTGCCGCCGGCTCCAGCGTGAGCCCGCTCGCCGTGGCGCTCATCGTCTTCACGTCCATCAACATCCACTACATCCTGCCGTTCCATAACCTGCCGATCCTTATCGGCGAAGGCAAGGACGCCGGCGGCTACACCTCCAAAGAGGCCATGCGCATGGGCATCCCCCTCACCGCGGTCGTCTTTGTCGTCGTGCTGGTCGAGGCCGCCTGGTTCCACCTCTTTGGCCTGATGTAAGCGGTCGGGCGTTCCGGCTGTAAGCAGCCAAGCACTTGAACTTCGAGCGGTCGAGCGCTCCATTTGTGAGCGCCGCGGCCCCATTACGTTACCCCGTCCGGCGGCACCCCGTCGCCGGACACTCTCCCGAAAGGAGTACGCCATGTCCACTACCGATGCTTCCCAGATCCACGACCTGCGTTCCGCGCTCGACTTTTTGCGTGAGATGCCGGGCCAGCTGCTCGAGACCGACACCCAGGTCGATCCCGATGCCGAGGTCTCGGGCGTCTACCGTCACGTCGGTGCTGGCGGCACCGTCATGCGCCCGACCAAAGAGGGTCCGGCGATGGTCTTCAACAACGTCAAGGGCTTTGACGACGCCAAGGTCTGCATCGGTATGCTTGCCAGCCGCAAGCGCGTTGCCGCCCTGCTCGACCTGGACGAGGAGCACCTGGGCCTCGAGATCGGCAAGCGCTTCGAGAACCTGATCGCCCCCGAGCAGATCGCCGAGGGCAAGCACGTCGACTGCCAGGAGGTCGTGTACAAGGCGACCGACGAGGGCTTTGACCTGCGCAAGATCGTTCCCGCTCCCACCAACACGCCCGTTGACGGCGGCCCCTACATCACCATGGGCCTCGCCTATGGCACGAGCCCCGATGGCACCCAGTCCGACGTAACCATCCACCGCTTCTCCTGCGTCGACAAGGACAAGCTCGCCATGTGGATCACCCCGGGCAGCCGTCACCTGGGTGCGTTCTTTGACGAGTACTGCCAGCGCGGCGAGGATATGCCCATCTCCATCTCCATCGGCCTGGACCCCGCCGTGTACATGTGCTGCGGCTTCGAGGCTCCCACCACGCCGCTCGGCTTCAACGAGCTGCAGATCGCCGGCGCCCTGCGCGGCCGCGCCGTCGAGCTTGCCGACTGCGTCACCGTTCCGCAGAAGTGCATTGCCAATGCCGAGTACGTGCTCGAGGGCTACCTCATGCACGACGAGACCATCAACGAGGATGTCAACGGCCACGGCTACGCCATGCCCGAGTTCCCCGGCTACACCGGTGGCGCCAAGGTCTGCCCGGTGATCAAGATCACCGCCGTCACCACGCGCGTCAACCCCATTATGGAGAGCTGCATCGGCCCTTCGCACGAGCACGTGTCCATGGCCGGTATCCCCACCGAGGCCTCCATCTACAAGATGGTCGAGACCGCTATCCCGGGCCGCCTGCTCAACGTTCACGCCGCTCCCTGCGGTGGCGGCAAGTTCGTTGCCATCATGCAGTTCAAGAAGTCGAGCAAAAATGACGAGGGCCGTCAGCGCAACGCCGCCATGCTCGCCTTCTCGGCGTTCTCCGAGCTCAAGCACGTCATCCTTGTCGACGAGGATGTCGACATCTTCGATATGAGCGACGTGATGTGGGCCATGACCACGCGCTTCCAGGCCGACGTGGACCTCATCACCATCCCCGGTTGCCACTGCCACGTGCTCGATCCGTCCAACGACCCCGCGTTCGATCCTTCGATCCGCGAGCACGGTATCGCCTGCAAGGCCATCTTCGACTGCACGGTTCCGTTTAACCTCAAGAAGAACTTCATCCGCTCGCAGTTCATGGAGATCGACAAGGACAAGTGGGCCGCCGAGCTCGCCTTCTAGTAAGTAGCCCTACCAAGTAGTTAAGGAGTTGTCATGCCTGAGTCTTCTGTTCGTCCCCGTCGCATTGTCGTTGGCGTGTCTGGCGCCAGCGGTGCGGCACTGGGCCTTGAATGCCTCAAATGCCTGCGCCAGGCCGGCGCTGAGTCGGCGCTTGTCGTCACGCGCGGGGGAGAGATCACCATCGAGCAGGAGCTCGGCATGACGCTCGACGAGTTTGCGTGCTATGCCGATGTGGTCTACGACAACAAGAACATTGGCGCTGCCATCGCAAGCGGCACCTATCCGGTCGACGGCATGATCGTGGCTCCCTGCTCCATGAAGACGCTCGCCGGCATCGCGAGCGGCTACAGCGAAAACCTGTTGCTGCGTGCGGCCGATGTGCAGATGAAAGAGCAGCGCCGCCTGGTGCTTATGGTGCGCGAGACGCCCTTCAGTGCGATCCATGTCGACAACATGGCACGCCTGGCGCGCGTGCCGGGTGTCATGCTCATGCCGCCCATGCTCACGTTTTACAACGGCCCCGCCACGCTCGATGAGGCGGTGCATCACATCGCCGCCAAGGCACTCGAGGCCGTCGGCGTGTCGTGCGCCAACTATAAGCGCTGGTCATAGGCATCTTTAGGGTAGGATACGAGTAGTGTTTGAGCCCGCTGCCCCTGTGGGCGGCGGGCTTTTCGTGTCAAAGGGTGTGTCGGGAGGACCTATGCAGACGGGTATGTATGCGATTAGCGAGATGGCGAGCTTGTTTAACGTTTCGCGCCAAACGCTCATCTACTACGACAAGATCGGTCTGTTTAAACCCGCCGTGGTTAACGAAAAAGGCTACCGTTTCTATTCGCCCACGCAGATCCCGCTCATGCGTCTGATCTGCATGCTGCGCGACTTGGGACTGGAACTCGATGAGATCGATCGCCTGACCTCGACGTTCGACATTGGAGAGATGACCGATCACCTGCGCTCGCGGGTGCAGGCGCTCGACGAGCAGATTGCCGGGCTCAAAGCCGAGCGCGCGAGCGTGCAGGAGCGGCTGAGTTTTTACGACGAGGCGGTCTATTGGCGCGAGCGCGAGGGCAAACCGGAGCTCAAGCAATTCGAGCGCCGCTACGTGGTCTTTGAGGAGTTCCCGAGCGATATCGAGCGTGGCCGCTCGATGCTGCACCCCACGCTCATGCGGGCGATTCTGCGCATGCGTGCGCTCACGGGCACACGCCCCATGCGCGGTTGGGGCGCCATGCTGCGTTGCGAGGCGCTGCATTCCGACGACCCCATCGCCGGTGCCGGTTCCTTTGCCGTGTTGCCGCGTGGTGCCGAGGAAATACTGCCGAGCGATCCTGCCGAGCTGGCGGAGATTGGCGTCGAGGTGCTGCCCGAGGGCACGTACCTGTGCATGAGTCGCTGGGGCATGCCGTACGAGCCCGAGGGTATCCGCGCCATCGTGGCCTGCATGGACAGGCACGCGCTCCAGCCCATCGGCAATGCTTTCGATTTTTGCTACCTGGACACCACGAGCTACGACGAGTCTCACCAAGAGGACTTCTGCTGTATCCAAATCCCCGTCGCCCTCAAATAACTTGCGGTGAAATAGTCCCTAAATAGCTCGAGTGGGCGTGCAAACAGGAACTATTCCACCGCAACTTCGATGCGACAAAGGAGCAGTCCCTTTATCGCATTCCGTGCGAGCTCCAGCGCCATCTGCGGGTATAAGGCTAACAAGTGTTTATTTGCGAGGCCTAAGGGGCGCCCCGTATGGATATCGATAACTTTGAATGGTGGTATAGCGAGGGCGAGGCTCCGGACGAGGAGTGGGACGAGCCCGCGTCGCGTGACGTGTCGAGCGACGAGGACGAGACCGGCAACGATGCCGCTGTCGAGCCTGATGCCGCCTCCGATGCCGCCGAGCCCCTGACCTTTGAGCAGGCTTGGGCCCAAGCCGAGGCCGATGAGGCTAAGGCCGATGCCACGGCCACACTCGGTGAGCCGGCGGACATGTCCATCTCGCCGGCAAAGATCCCGCAGCCGCGTCACACCATCGACCCCGACAGCACGGCATCCTTCAGCATTCTCGACGTGCCCGCGCAAGGCGCCCAGGCGCCTGCGCCCACACATCGCCCCGACCTGGCTCGTGAGGAAGACGCGGGCCGCCGTTCTCCGCTCGGCCCCATCCTCATCGCCTTCATGGCCGGCGTTATCGCCTGCTCGGCAATCGGTAGCGTTTGGAGCCATGTCGAGCAGCAGCGTCAAGACGCCGCCAAGGTCGAGATGTCTGTCGAGCAATCGCTCAGCCGCACGCGCTCGGTACATGTGTCGGTCGAGGTCAAGGACGGCGCGATGTGGGACACCGCGCGTGGCGACAGCCAAATGCTCATCCACATCGTGGGGCGTACGCTCAAAGGGCAGACGATTGACGAGTATCAATACGTCAATTCCGCTGGTGACGGCATCGAGCTCAAGCCCGGCGACTACGAGCTCACCGTCGATGAACCGCCCGTCGCCACCGACGGCACGCGCTTCCGCGCCTCAAAGCGCATGGTCCCCGTGAGCTTTAACTCACAGGCGCCCGACACGGTCGACACTACACCGCAGGGCGGGTTCGACCTTTACGTGGATACCCAGTAGGCGCTCGCCGCTCATTCCGCTATCGCTACTCAATAATCGCCTGCCGTCCCGTCCCGCCGCCAAGAGTGGGACAATAGCCCTCGACACTATTGTTTACTTTTGGAGGAAGTAGCATGTCTACCGTTACTACCATCAAGCGCGGCGGCCTCACCGCGGCCATCGATTCCATGGGCGCCCAGCTCACGAGCCTTGCCCTCAACGGCAACGAGTATCTGTGGCAGGGCGACCCCGCCTTTTGGGGCAAGCACGCGCCCATCCTGTTCCCCATTGTGGGCTCGCTGCGCAACAACACGGCAACGTCTGCGGCCGGTACCTGCGAGATGCCGCGCCACGGACTCGCGCGCATTGTCGAGCACGAGCTGGTCGAGGTTTCGGAGGACGGCTCCTCGGTAACGTACGAGATTACCGATACGCCCGAGTCGCTCAAGGCCTTTCCCTTCCACTTTAAGCTCAACATGACCTATGCACTCACCGGCGACGCTACGCTCACCCAGACCTTTGCCGTCACCAATACCGGCGACGTGGATCTGCCGTTCTCGATGGGCGGTCACCCTGCCTTTAACGTGCCGGCCCCCGCCGCCGTTGACGAGGCGTTCGAGGATTACGAGCTGGCATTTACCGAGGCTTGGACCAACGAGGCCCCCATCATCACGCCCGATGGCCTCATGACGTTCGAGGGTAGCTACAAGGCTCCCGATAACTCGGACGTGCTGCCCATCACGCACCGCAGCTTCGATAACGACGCCATCATGTTCACCGATACCCCGGGCTCCACGCTCACGCTGCGCGGCCGCAAGTCGGGCCACGGCGTCAAGATCGACTTTGAGGGCTTTAAGTACATCGGCGTGTGGTCTGCCGCCAACGACGCCCCGTTTGTGGCGCTCGAGCCTTGGACCGGTCACACCACCATGGACACCGAGGACGACGTCTTTGAGCACAAGGTCAACACCATCACCTTGGCCCCCGGCGCTACCGATAAACGCAGCTTTAGCGTCACCTTGCTCTAGAGGTTCCGCCGCTCGGTCGATGCTGCGTGCCGTCCAGAGCGATAATTTGTCATTCAAAAGGCAAGGCATAGACCTTCTGGTCATGCCTTGTCTTTTTCATGCCACTTGTTCGCTCTGGACGTCGCTCGCCGGCATTGCCAAAACATCGACGTCCCCAATGACTACCATGTGTCTATTAATTTTTCGAGCTTGTGCTGCACTGCTGGTCGCTGGCGTATATCCTGTTAAGTCGTCAGCATACGATTCAACAGGGAAGGCAGATTATGCATTCTCCCCATCAGCGCGACGCGCATCCACAGCCGGTGTGCAGCCGTCGCATCTTCTTGGGTAGCGCTCTCGCTGCGAGCGCTTCCGTCGTCGCCGGCGCGCTCGCCGGCTGTCAGCGTCCGTCCACGCTCAAGGTGGTTCAGCCCACGACGGGCGGCGGTCGCGACGACCTGTCCGATTCCGTGATCGGCAAGGACAAGATCCGCATTGGCATGGAGGCGGCCTACGCCCCGTACAACTGGCAGGTTTCCGAAGCCAGTGAGTACACTATCCCCATCGACAACGTGCAGGGCGCCTATGCCGATGGCTACGACGTGCAGATCGCCAAGATCGTCTGCAAGGCCCTCGGTGGCGAGCCCGTTGCCGTCAAGCAGAGCTTCTCGGGCCTTATCGATTCGCTCAACAACGGCCAGATCGACCTCATCATCGCCGGCATGAGCGCCACGCCCGAGCGCGAGGAGTCGGTCGGCTTCTCCGACCCGTACTTTATTGGCTACTTTGGCCTGTTCGTAAAAGAGGGTTCCCCCTACCAAAACGCCACCAAACTCAGCGACTTTAGCGGTGCCACGGTACTCGGCCAAAAGGACACCATGCTCGACACCGTCATCGACGAGATTCCGGGCGTTGTGCACAAGAACCCGGTCGACTCCGTCCCCACGGTGTTCTCGAATCTGCTGCAGGGCACGTGCGACGCCGTGACTTACAACACCGAGAACGAGAAGGGCTTTATGGCCCAAAACCCGGGTATCGTCCCTATTCATTTTGCCGAGGGCGAGGGCTTTAAGCAGGAGGTCGCGGCAAACGTCGGCTGTCGCAAGGGCTCGGACAAACTGCTTAAACTCATCGACAAGACACTCAAGGGCATTAGCCAAGAGGAACGCGACCAAATGTGGGACGCGTGCCTCGACCGCCAGCCGGCATAGGGAGGCAGCATGAAAACCATCAATCGTCTGGCCTCCTTTATCAAGGCCGACCACCGTTATGTGTACCTGGGCACGAGTGTCATCGCGGCGCTTGGCCTGGCGTTTAGCCAGCGCAACCCCACGCCGCTGAGCTTCTTGGCGCCCACCGGTATCTTCCAGGATTGCCTTTGGGCAATCCTTTGGGCCTGGATTGTCGTGTCGGCGGCGGCGCTCGTCACCAAACTCATGCACTGGAATGACTATCGCGAAACGTCGCCGTTCGCATCCGAGCGCTTCCGTCGTGGCGCACGCTTGGGCAGCTATGTCGTGGTTGCCATCGCGGCGATCTTTTTCGTGGACCGCTGCGTCATGTCGTTTATCGACCTGGTACAGGTGAGCATCGTCTCGGACTCCAACCCCAGCGACTTTTTGTCGAGCCTGGTCTACATGACCTACAAGAGCGGGGACTTCTTTATCCGCGGTATCGAGATCACCATCGCGCTTGCCACCTTCGGCACCGTCATCGCATTCTTCCTGGCGTTGCTCTTTGTGTTCCTGCGTATTCAGACCTTCGATCGCGTGGACAACGACCTGGTGCGCTTCTTTAAGAGCATTGGCCGCGGCTTTGCGACCATCTACTCCACCATCGTGCGCGGCACGCCCATGATGGTCCAGGGTCTGCTCATCTATTACGCGGGTTTCACCGTTTTGCGCGGCATGGGCTTCGAGACCGCCCAGGCCAACCAGATCTGGAGTACCTTCACCGCCGGCCTCGTCACCATCTCGCTCAACTCCACCGCCTACATGATGGAGGTCCTGCGCGGCGGCATCGAGTCCATCGACCCCGGCCAGGCCGAGGCAGCGCGCTCGCTGGGTCTTTCGCAGTGGCAAGCCATGCGCAAAGTCGTGTTCCCCCAGGGCATTAAAAACGCGATTCCGGCGCTCACCAACGAGCTCATCATCAACATCAAGGACTCGTCGGTGCTCTCGGTCATCGGCGTGTTCGACCTCATGTACGCCACCACCACCGTCGCCGGCGTGTACTACCGCCAGATGGAGGTCTACTGCGTGGCGCTCGTGGTCTACCTGATCCTGACGCTCGTGGCGAGCCGCCTGCTCGAAGCCTTTGGCAAAAAACTTGGTGCCGAGGCTCCGGCCACGTTGCCCAGCTCCAATTAGGCTCAAGACGAGGAGAATCATCATGGCAGATACCGCCACTACCGGCGTTGCGGCCGCCGCACAGACCAATGAGCCGCTCATCCGCGTCGAGGGCCTGCGCAAAAGCTTCGGCTCGCTCGAGGTGCTCAAGGGCATCGACCTGTCCGTTAAATCAGGCGAGGTCGTCACCATTATCGGCGCCTCGGGCTCGGGCAAGTCGACCTTCCTGCGCTGCCTCAACCTGCTCGAGACCCCGGACGCGGGCCACATCTGGTTCCACGGCCAGGATCTCACGGCCGAGCGCTGCAACATTAACAAACTGCGTGAGGACATCGGTATGGTGTTCCAGGGCTTTAACCTGTTCAACAACATGGATGTGCTCGACAACTGCACGCTTGCGCCCGTCACGCTCAAAAAGATGAGCAAGGCCGAGGCTGAAAAAATTGCGATGGAGCATCTGACGAGCGTGGGACTCGAAAAGTTCGCGCACGCCGCCGTGGGCCGCCTGTCCGGTGGTCAAAAACAGCGCGTGGCCATCGCTCGTGCCCTGTGCATGAATCCGCAGATTATGCTGTTCGACGAGCCGACCTCCGCGCTCGACCCCGAGATCGTGGGAGAGGTGCTCGAGGTCATGCGCAAGCTCGCTGCCGACGGCATGACCATGGTCGTCGTCACGCACGAGATGGCCTTTGCCCGCACCGCGTCCGATCGCGTGGTCTTTATGGACAAGGGCGTGGTCCTCGAGGACGCCGCGCCGGCCGAGCTCTTCGGCAACCCCAAGCACCAGCGCACCCGCGAGTTTCTCTCGCGTTATCTCGAGGACAAATAACCAACCGCAAATGTTTGCGTGGCAGGGCCGCTCCGGTGGGGCGGCCCTCGTCATCACAATCGAAAGGATGTCATGGCCGAGGTTTGGCGCTTCTTTGCGCATGAGGACGATTTTGCCGATTTGGACGAAACTGGCGCGTGCGAGCGCTTGGGCCGCGTGCTGTCATTTCCGACCATCTCGAGTATGGATGCCGAGGCGGTGGACTGGCAGCCGTTCGACGACCTGCGCGCCTATATGCAGCAGGCGTGGCCGCGCGTGTTCGCGGCGGGCGAGGTCGACCTTATCGACCATTCGCTATTGGTGACGCTTAGCGGTTCCGACCCTGACCTCAAGCCCATTATGCTCATGGGCCACATGGACGTGGTTCCCGTGGTGCCGGGTACCGAGGCCGACTGGACGCACGACCCCTTTAGCGGGCACGTGGACGACACCTACATCTGGGGCCGTGGAGCGATCGACATGAAGGACCAGGTCGCAGGCATTCTCGAGGCTGTCGAGTATGCGCTGGCGCACGGTTGGCAGCACGAGCGGACGCTGCTCCTGGCCTTTGGCCAGGACGAGGAGACGACGCAGTGCGGCGCAGGCGCCATCGGCCGCGCGCTCGAGGAGCGCGGTGTTGAGCTCGAGTTCCTGATCGACGAGGGCGACTACCGCATCGTTTCGGATGCCGAGTACAGCGCGGGCGAGGGTTGGCTCATGCACGCCGACCTCGCGGAGAAGGGCTATGCCGACATTGTGCTCAAGACAAAGAGCGCGGGTGGACATTCTTCCAACCCCTACGGCGGCACGTCGCTCGAGGTGCTTAGCCGTGCCATCACCGCAATCTGCGATATCGAGTGGCCGACGCGCGTCACGGACCTGCTTGCCGCACAGCTCGTCGAGCTGGGGCTTTACACGGCCGATGAAATTGCCGCCAACGGGGGCGCCATTGTCCGCGATTGCCTCGCCAGCAAGAAGCTCTATCCGCTCGTGACCACCACCTGCGCGCCCACGCAGGTCGAGGGTGGCAGCACCGGCGCCAATGTAATGCCGCAGGATATGTGGGCCAATATCAATTTCCGTATGCTCGAGGGCACGAGCGTGGCCGATGTCGTGGCCCGCTGCCGCGTCGCCGTTGCCGAGGCGGGGCTCGCCGACCGTGTCGAGGTCGAGCTCGGCCCCGGCAGCTCCGAACCCTCGCCGTCTCCGCGCATCGGCGGACCGGGACTCGAGGCGGTTCGCTCCATCGCCGCCCGCTATTTCCGTGATCCAAAGGGGACGGAGGAAAACGGATCATCCGAGCCGTTGGCGATTGTCCCCTCGACCGTGATCGGCGCGACCGACGCTGCCAACTACCAGCGCATTTGCTCCGAGTGCATTCGCTTCTCGGCCTTTGTGGTCGACGATGACGAGTGCGATCGCGGCGTCCACGGCACCAACGAGCGCATTACCCGCCGCGCCTACCTCCAGGGTGTCCGCTTCCTCGTCGCCCTGATCCATACGCTTTAGAATCCGACAAAGGGACTGTCCCTTTGTCGGATTCCGTGCGGGTTATATGCAGGTTTGCCTGCGCACGCTATCATATATGGGTTAGACCGCAACTATGTACCCCATACGCGAAGGGATGCGCATGTATCTGAAGATCGACATGCTCTAGCTGGACTTACCCCCGCAGCGGCGCCCCGCGCCCCATCAATTCTGCCGATTTTCGCCTTCACGCATATAAAGGAGTCCGTCATGCGCGACAAGCTCGAAAAGATCATCAAGGCCTACGAGGAGCTCGAGAAGAAGCTTTCCGACCCGGCCGTCGCCTCCGATATCAAGGAGTTCACGCGTCTCAACAAGGAGTACGCGCACCAGTCCGACCTCATTGCCGCCTCGCGCGAGTACATCGGCGCGCTCGATGACATCGAGGCTGCCAAGGAAATGCTGCACGATACCACCGATGCCGATGAGAAGGAGATGCTCCAGATGGACATCTCCGAAAACGAGGCCAAGCTTCCCCAGCTCGAGGAAGACATCAAGTACATGCTCATCCCGAGCGACCCCAACGACGACAAGAACACCATCGTCGAGATCCGCTCCGCCGCCGGTGGCGACGAGGCGGCCATCTTCGCCGGCGATCTGTACAAGATGTACCAGCGCTTTTGCGAGTCGCGCGGCTGGAAGACTACCGTGCTCGATTCCAGCCCCAGCGAGGCCGGTGGCTTTAAGTCCATCGAGTTCAAGGTCGAGGGCGACCGCGTCTACTCCGTCATGAAGTTCGAGTCCGGCGTGCACCGCGTCCAGCGCGTTCCCAAGACTGAGTCCCAGGGCCGCATTCAGACCTCCACGGCTACCGTCGCCGTACTTCCCGAGGCCGAGGAGATCGACGTCCAGATCAACCAGTCCGACCTGCGCATCGACACCTACTGCGCCTCCGGCCCTGGCGGTCAGTGCGTTAACACCACCTACTCCGCCGTGCGCATCACCCACCTGCCCACCAACACCGTGGTGCAGTCGCAGGAGCAGCGTTCCCAGATCCAGAACCGCGAGGTCTGCATGCAGATGCTGCGCGCCCGTCTGTACGAGATGGAACTCGAGAAGCAGCAGGCCGAGCTCGGTGCCGAGCGCCAGAGCCAGATTGGCCACGGCAACCGTTCCGAGAAGATCCGTACTTACAACCAGCCCCAGGACCGCGTGACCGATCACCGTATCGGCTTCAACTCCACCTACAACGGCGTCCTTCTGGGCGATCAGCTCGGCACCGTCATCGAGGCACTTGCCGCCGCCGAGCGAGCCGAGAAGCTGGCACAAGCAGTTTAGGTTACGCGGTTTTACCAAACCGCGTAACGGCTCGACGCTGCGCGCCGCCCAGAGCGACAATTTGTCATTCAAAAGGCGAGGCATGACCAGAAGGTCTATGCCTCGCCTT